>ERZ772879.1308-NODE-1308-length-17538-cov-8.718183_pt1 | contig 17538 bp, 14 predicted proteins | sample MGYA00580582_ERZ772879 | MGnify/ENA primary metagenome ERZ772879 (study PRJEB29015, sample SAMEA2737682) | human gut metagenome | biome: human gut; feature: human-associated habitat; material: faeces | place: China | collected 2012 ... | reverse complement strand
GGTGTATTTGTGTATTTTCAGAGCTTTTTCACAAATGAAGTACATCCCGTTTTGTCGGGTAAAACGGTACTTCTTAATAGAGCTTTGCGCCTGCCGGAATGTGGTCATCCACCATCAGCAGATGCAGCCGTTCTTCGTCGTTTTCATGGTGCACGGCGGAAATCAGCATACCGCAGGAGTCAATGCCCATCATCTTTCGGGGAGGCAGGTTGGTGATGGCGATGCAGGTTTTGCCCACCAGCTCTTCCGGCTCATAATACTCGTGAATACCGCTTAAAATCACGCGATCTTCGCCGGTTCCATCGTCCAGAACGAACTTTAGGAGCTTCTTGGACTTCTTCACCGCTTCGCATTCCTTGACCTTCACGGCGCGGAAATCGGACTTGGAGAACGTGTCGAAATCCACATAGTCGGTGAACAGCGGCTCAATCTGCACGTTCGAGAAGTCAATCGGTTCAGGCGTGACTTCCGCTTTGGCTTCTTCCGCGGGCGCGGCAGCTTCGGGCGCGTTCTGCGCAGCATCCGCCGCCTTCTTGTCGGAATCGAGCGGTTTCATGGTGGGGAAGAGCAGCACGTCGCGAATCGTCGCGCTGTCGGTCATCAGCATCACCATGCGGTCAAGTCCGAAGCCCAGACCGCCCGTCGGCGGCATACCGTACTCCAGCGCGTTCACGAAGTCCTCGTCCACCTCGGCGTTGATACCCTGCGCCTTGCGCGCTTCCACCTGCGCCTCGAAACGGCGGCGCTGGTCAATCGGGTCATTCAGCTCGGTGAAGGCGTTGCCCATCTCGTGGCCGGTGATGAAGAACTCGAAGCGCTCGGTCAGCGCCGGGTTGGACGGCTTGCGCTTGGCCAGCGGGGAGATTTCCACCGGATAATCGGTGATGAACGTCGGCTGAATCAGGTTTGCTTCCACATACTCGTCGAACAGCGCCGCCAGGCAGTCGCCCTTCGTCGCGTCCTTCTCGACATGCACGTTGCGTTTGTCGCAGATGGCGCGGGCTTCCTCGTCGCTTTGCCACGTCGTCCAGTCCTCGCCGCACGCTTCCTTGACGGAATCCGCCATCGTGATGCGCTTCCACGGCGCTTTCAGGTGGATGACCTGCCCCTGGTAGGTCACGTCGGTCGTGCCGAGGGTCTTGAGCGCCACGAACTCGTAGAGCTGCTCGACCATCTCCATGATTTCGTTGTAATCCGCGTACGCCTGATACGTTTCCACGGACGTGAACTCCGGGTTGTGGGTCGCGTCCATGCCCTCGTTGCGGAAGATTCTGCCAACTTCGTACACGCGCTCAAAGCCGCCGACAATCAGGCGCTTCAGGTACAGCTCGGTCTCAATGCGCAGGAACATGGGGATTCCCAGCGCGTTGTGGAACGTGCGGAACGGACGCGCGGATGCGCCGATTTCCACCGTGTGCAGCACGGGCGTGTCCACTTCCAGATAGCCGCGGCCGTCGAGGAACTCACGCACGGCGGCGATAATGCGGCTGCGCTTGCGGAACGTGTCGCGCACTTCGGGGTTGACGATGCAGTCCACATAGCGCTGGCGATAGCGCAGGTCGGTATCCACCAGCCCGTGGAACTTCTCCGGCAGCACCTTCAAGGACTTGCACAGCAGCGTCAGGGACTTGACGTGGATGGACGCTTCGCCGGTCTTGGTGCAGAACACCGTGCCGGACACGCCGATGATGTCGCCCAAATCGTCCTTCTTGAACGCGGCATAAGCATCCTCGCCCAAATCGTCGCGGGTGACGTAAATTTGCATTTCGCCCTGCGCGTCCAGCAGGTGCGCAAAGGACGCCTTGCCCATCACGCGGCGGGAGACCATGCGGCCCGCCAGAGAGACCGTCTTGCCTTCGAGCGACTCGAAGTTGTCGGTAATTTCCTTGGAATGGTGGGTGACGTCAAAGTGGGTGACCGCATAGGGGTTCTGCCCCGCGTCGATGAGGCTTTGCAGCTTCTGGCGGCGGATAATTTCCTGCTCCGACAGCGCCGGAGTATGGGGCGTTACGGGATAATCAGCCATGAGTAGATTCCACTCCTGTTATTAAATCAAAGTAGGGAAATGCGCACCCGAAGGGGTGCCGGGGGCGACCGCAGACTTCGTCTGTTTTCATGCCCCGGCTCGCCTCCGCAGAGGCGAAACCTCCTGCGCACAAGTCCGATGCGAAAATCGGACAAATCAGCGATGGATGTCCACAATGCGCAGGTGCAGCGTGCCGCGCGGAATTTCCACGTCCACAATATCGCCGACGGTCTTGCCCAGCAGGGCAGCGCCAATCGGGGATTCGCTGGAAATGCGGCCTTCGTCGGGGTCGGCTTCGTCCGCGCCCGCGCCCACGATGCCGTACTCGGACTGCGCGCCCGTGTCGGTGTTCTCGTAGCGGACGGTGATGCCCACGGACACACGGTCGGTGGACAGCTCGCTCTCGTCAACGACTTCCGCGTTTTCAATCAACGCCTTCAAGCGGGTGATTTCCGCTTCGTTCTTCGCCTGATCGTTGCGCGCTTCCGTGTATTCAGCGTTTTCAGACAAGTCGCCGAAGCCGCGGGCGATTTCGATGGCGTTGATGATTTCCTTGCGTTTGACATTCAGCAGGTAATCGTAGCGCTCCTGCAATTTCTTCAGCGATTCCGCTGTCATGATATTATGTTTCTGTTCTTCTGCCATATGGGCTTGCTCCTTTCATATCGCGGCATAAACCGCAAAGAAGCACCCGAAGGAGACGCAAGCGCGATTCCGGGTGCGAGGGGACTATGGGACAGCTTCCATTATACTTGCTTTTTCCGCGTCTGTCAATCGAAAAAGTGCTGGAATGTCGGATTTAACCGGGTTTAACTGCGTTTTGCCGGCGGCACAAAGCCCTCGAAAATCGCGATGTCGTATTTGCCGCGCGTGTGGTCGAGCGCTTCCTGCGAGCGGATTGTCCACGCGACCATCCACGGGCGCATCAGGCGCACAAGGCGCATTGGCAGATTCAGCCCGTGTTCGCTGATGGCTTCGTACGCCAGAAAATCCGGGCGGCTCAAAACGTGCTGCATCAGCGTGGAAATAAAGAACGCCGTCAGCGGCTTCACGCCCTTGTGCGCCGCTTCGCCGCCCAGCCCGAAGGCTAACTGTCCGCGGATGATTTCCGGCGCGTTTTTCCGGAACCACTGCACCGCGCGCGGATCGAAGCTCTCCATGCACCAAAGCCCATTGTACCGCTGCATCCGCTCCCGGACGGCACTGCACAGGCTGTCCACATTCTGCTCCACCTTCAGCTCCACAATCAGCGGCACACGCCCGCCGACTGCCGTCAGCACCTCGTCAAACGTCGGGACGACCTCGTCCGTGCCGCTTAAGTGGCACGCGCGCACCTCCGCCAGCGTGCTCTGCGCAATCCGCCGGTCAACACCGCACACGCGCTTCAAATTGTCATCGTGATGCACCACCAGCACGCCGTCTTTCGTGCGGTGAACGTCCAGCTCAATGCCGTACCCCGCATCGACCGCCAATCGAAATGCGGACAGGCTGTTCTCCGGCCGCTGCGCATTCCATAGCCCGCGATGGGCATAATCCACCTTCGTCAGCGCGGACATGTCGCGGCGGGGGAGGCGCGGAATCAGCAGAAAGACGTACAGCAGAATCAGCACAATCAGAATGATGAGAAACACCATCGTGAACCCCTTCTTCCGAAAAAGATTTTCGACTGAATTATAGCACAGCTTTTGCTTTTTCGCCATCCCTGTGCTATAATTCAGGGTGAATTCTATCACGAGGTGACGATGAATGCGCATTGCACTGCTGGCTACGGGCGGAACAATCGCCTGCCGCCAAACGCCAGATGGACTCTCTCCGGCGCTCCATGCCGAAGAACTGGCGAAAAGCATCTCCTGCCGCGACGGCGTGACACTCCTGCCTGTGGACGTGTTTTCGATGGATTCCAGCAACATTCAGCCGGAAGAGTGGACGCAGCTTGCCCACGCCGTTGACCGCGCCATGCAGGACTGCGACGGCGTTGTCATTACCCACGGCACGGATACGATGGGCTATACCGCCGCCGCGCTGTCCTATATGCTCCTTGGGCAGATGAAGCCCGTCATCCTGACCGGCAGCCAATTGCCCCTTGGCGCGCCCCTCTCCGATGCCGAAATCAACCTCTCCTGCGCTATCGAAGCCGCTTGTCAGGGCGTCGCCGGAACATACGTCTGCTTCAACCGCAAGCTGATTCTTGGCACGCGTGCCGTCAAAACGCATACGCTCTCCTTCGATGCCTTTGACAGCGTCAACCGCTCCCTTTCCGGCATGGTGGACAGCAACGGCGTACACTTCCTGCGCCCGCAGAGGATTGACATGCCGTACCAGCTCCGCCCGGAGGTTGACAGCCGCGTCTTCCTGCTCAAGCTCTTCCCCGGTACGCAGCCGGATGTTCTGGATTTTATCGCACAGGCGGGCTATCGAGGACTGGTGATTGAGGCGTTTGGACTCGGCGGACTGCACTATATCCGGCGGAATCTGGTGGAAAAACTGCGGATGCTGCGGCAGCGTGGCGTTCGGATACTGGTGCTGACGCAGTGCATGTATGAAAAGGCGGATTTGTCGATTTATGAGGTCGGGACGCAGCTGCTGCGGACGGATGTGCTGTCGGGGATGGACTTGACGACGGAGGCCGCGGTGACGAAGCTCATGTGGGCATTGGCGCAGGATAATACGGATGAGCTGCTGACGAAAAATTTGTGCGGCGAAATCAGGGACTAAGGCAAAAGAACAGTAGGGGAAGCGCGCTCAAGCCGGGCAGCCCAAAAAAAGGGTCAAGGGACAATGTCCCTTGCAGGGTGCAGGGGCGGCGCCCCTGCCGGGGTTTGGGGCAGCGCCCCAACTGTCGCACGGGCGACCAACTCAAAGGGAAAAGTCAACAAAGGTGCAGGCAGCGAAGCGTCCCTGCCCCTAACTTCGCGCGTCCTCAGACGCGCCCCCAACTTGTGCTACCAACCCCTTGCACATTGTCGCGCCAAATGGGCGCGACCGAATAGCCGCGCTACTCCCGCGAATGGAGCTGACACACCTATGCAAATCGCCCTCTCCTCCGCCCCTGTCAAGAACAAAGACATTCCGCATAACCTCGCCGCGATGACCGCCGCCCTCGCCCAAGCTGCCGCTGATGGTGCCGACCTTGTTGTGTTCGGCGAATCTACCCTCCAAGGCTTCGACTGCCTGTGCTGCTCTTATGCCGCTGACCGCGATATGGCTCTCCCGCTTGATTCCGCCCCCATCCGCCAATTGCAGGACGCTGCCCGAAAGTACGCCACCGCCATCTCCTTCGGCTTCATCGAGCGCGACGGAGATGCCCTGTACAGCAGCTGCGCCTTCATCGGCGCGGACGGCGAAATCATCCACCGCTTCCGCCGCGTCAGCGTCGGCTGGAAGGAGTACCGAAAGACGGATGCCCACTACCGCGAGGGCGCGCACTTCGAGAAATTCACCTACTGCGGCAAAACCTTCGCCATCGGGCTGTGCGGCGACCTCTGGACAGACGGCAGACCCGAAGAAATGCACGCACTCGACGCCGATGTGGTGCTCTGGCCCGTCTGGTGCGACTACCGCGTCGATGAATGGAACAGCACCATCAAGCACGAATACGCGGAACAGGCGCAAAAGTGCGGCAGACGCGTGCTGCTCATCAATCCCTACTGTGCGGACGAAAATGCTGCCGACGCCGCGGCGGGCGGGGCAGTCGACTTCCGCGACGGCAAAATTCAGGCGGAACTGCCCGCGGGAAACAGCGGGAGGCTGATGATAAATGTATAAATCAATGGCAGGACTCACCGAAAGTCCTGCCATGCTTTTTGCCGCAAAGCCTCGTCCGACTGGAACGCATCCGGCATGACAATCGCCCGCCGCGCCGCCTGCTCCACCTCCGCCGCCCAGCCCGACGGGTACAGCGCCAAATCCTCCCGCACCGAGAACAACCCTTGATGTACCAGCTGCTCCTGCGCGCCCCGGCTCACGAGAAACGACAGCAAGTCTGCCGCGCCATCCTGCGCACCAACGCAAATCGACGAAAGCAGCACCTGCTCCGTCGTGACTGTCTGCCCGACCATCAACCGGAACGGAAAGCCCTTGCCCGCGCTCGTCAGCCCCGAAAACGCCACCACTTGTCCCGTCGTCAGCATCGCCGACGCGCATTTCCGCTCCCGGAAGCGCTGGTACACCGTGTCGGACGGCAGCTGCGCGAAGTCGTCCGTCCAGCGCGGGTACGCCTGATTCGCGAAAATTTCCCGCAGGGCGTACAGCGCGCATCCGCCGGGGGAAAGCAGCGGACAATTTGCCGCATCCGCCTTCTCCAGCGGAAACAGCGCGGGCGTCTGCTCCGGCGAAAGCGTTGATGATGGGCGACCCAGCAGCGTCGTCGGGGCGGGCGTGGCGGCAGTTTGCGGATCATACGCCGAATCCACCGCCAGCACCCATGCGCCCCAGCAAAGCGGATACGCCACCTGCCGCCCGCCGGACAGCAGCCCCGCGAAAATCGGCGCATCGCCCGAAATCGGCAGGAAAAGCCCGTCTGGATCGGTGATGTCGCCGGGGCGGTAGAGCACCACGTCCGGCAGCAAGGGGTCCTCCGCAGTCAGCTCATCCGCCGACACCTGCCGCAGGTAAATCAGCACGCCCGGATGCTGCCGTTCGTAGGCGGACAGCTGCGTTTCCACCCACCGCGCCGCGCCGCCGGGGCTGTGGAGCATCCACACGCGCAGGAGCGTCCGATTGTCCCCCGAAAGCCCCGCAATCGGGCGATTCTGCCCGTGCAGATAAAACGCCAGTACACCCGACAAAATCAGCAGAAACACCGACAGCGCGCAGATGATGATTTTCTTTCTCATGTCCGCCCCTCCATGGGGCAGCGTATGCGGATTTTTTCGCCGGGATGCCTTGCAATTCTTGTCGGTTCATGGTATGATAAAAAAAGTCTGTCCAGCAGAGGAGAGGAAAGCATGGGTCGTCTGTATCGCTGCCTTCGCGCAGTTGTGCGTGCTGTCACGCCCCGCATGACCACGACGTGGGAAGAGCCGTTTTCGGGCAATCCCAGCATTTTTGTGTGCAATCACGTCGGGGCGTTCGGGCCGATTGACATGGTGGTCAAGTTCCCGCTGCGGGACGAAGTGCGCGTGTGGTGCAACGAGGGCATCATGAACCGCAAAACCTGCCCCGCCTATGTTCGGCAGGACTATTGGTGGAAGCCGGGCTGCCGCTTGGAGCCGCTGTATAACGCGACGCTGCCGTATATCGCCGCCGCCGTGCTGCCGCCGATTCTCCAAAGCGCGCCGACCATCCCCGTTTACCACGACGCGCGGGTGATGACGACGATGCGCCAGAGCATGAAGGCGCTCAAAGAAGGCAAACACTTGGTGATTTTCCCGGAGCAGCCCAGCGGGTTTGGCGAACATCACAACTGGATCAACACGGGCTGGCTGAACATCTGCACGATGTTCTACCGCGCGACGGGCAAGAATTTGACCCTCTACCCGGTGCATATCGACCAGAAGAAGCACTGCTTTGAGGTGCAGAAGCCGGTAATGTTCGACGGCAATCGCACCTTGGAGGAGCAGCAGGACGAGCTGGTGAAGCACTTGGCGGCGGGGCTGCGCGGGCAGCACATAGAAGAATAAGGTAAGCTTTGAATTTGCAGGTGTCATTTTTTGCAGTTTTCCTTCTTGCCATAACCAGAAAATGCCGCAATGTACATTTGTGTAAATAATGTTAAGATTATTCCCGTTCGCTTAACGATACAACAAGCGAACGGGCTTTATATTTTGTGAGACAGCTATATTTTCTCTTGACAAATTGTGATTGCCTGATACAATGGAAGAAAAGGAGGCGTTTTTGCCATGAAGTACAGATTTTTTGCTATGCTGCTTGTTATGGTGATGCTGTGCGCCTGTCTGACAGGAGCAACTGCGGATGAAAAAGAGCAAATTTTTGAATTTCAAAACTATAAATACACTTTACTGGAAGATGAAACGGCAGAAATAGTCGGTTATACCAGTTCAGCAGGAAAAGTGCTTATTCCTGATACGCTGGATGGCAAGACCGTTACACGGATAAGAGATAACCCGTTTAGCGGCTGTCATAACTTGAAAAAAATTTCCGTATCGCCTGAAAACGGATTTTTTGCTACAATTGACGATGTTTTGTTCCGCAAATCAGATAAGACGCTGATTGCTTACCCTCCAGCAAAGTTAGCTGAAACATATACTATTCCACAAGGGGTGCAGAGGATTGGAGAAGGTGCGTTCAAAAGTTGTACGTCTTTGACTGATGTTACTATCCCTGATTCCGTAGTTGAAATTGAGAACAACCCATTCTATGGCTGTACATCTCTAATACAAATAACGGTATCACCTAAGAATACTATTTTCTCTGTGAATAATGGTGTACTATTTGATAAATCCACAAAAACGCTGCTTGTTTATCCAGAAGCGAAATCTGGCAAGAGCTATGCTATTCCGCAGGGAACTCAAAAGATTGCTGATAGTGCTTTCTATTGTGCAACACTGGAAAATGTAACCGTTCCAAATTCGGTTGTACAGATTGGTGCATGGGCTTTCGCATACTGCAAAGCTCTAACTTCTATCGCCATCCCTAACTCCGTTACACAAATTGGTGAGCATGCATTTACTGCGTGCAAGCAATTGAAACTTGTTACCATTCCTAACTCCGTTACACAGATTGGCGAGTATGCTTTTATTGGTTGCTCTGCTATATCATCAATAACCCTTCCTGATAACATCACACAAATTGAGGAAGGTACTTTCTATGCTTGTTCCGACTTAACATCCATTATCATTCCTAATTCTGTTGTCCAGATTAAAAAAGAAGCTTTTTATAAATGTGCCTCCTTGACTGATGCCGTAATCCTAAATGCCGTTACTGAAATTGATACGTCTGCCTTTGATGGTTGCACATATCTTACCTTAACCGTTCCACATGATTCTTACGCATTGGATTACGCAAAAAACAATAATATATCTTACACTTATTCAGACGCAAATGACTGGCTCAACAACTAATATACTATAGACGAGCAAATTCGAAAAAATGCACAAAAACCGCGATTCCGCTGTAGCCTTTGGGTTATAAAAAGCGCGATAAATTGCGATTCGCGACCGAACAGTTTTCTTTTTTCGATGTGCCTTGTGCAGTTTTCACTATTTGCTCATTTATAGTAATATAAATAAAATAGCAGCAATGCCTCCGGGAGCAAAAGCCCCGAAAAGCACTGCTGCTTTTTGATTTCCCTGCTTACGCCATCGACTCCGCCATCTTCTTGCCGCCCAGCACATGGAAGTGCAGGTGCTGCACGCTCTGGCAGGCGTCGCAGCCGCAGTTGCTCACCACGCGGAAGCCGCTCTCGGCGATACCCTCCTGATGCGCGACCGTCCGGCACGTCCGCAGGCACGCGGCAAGCAGCTCGTCGGACAGCGCATCCACCGCATCCAGCGACGCGACGTGCGTCTTCGGAACGACCAGCACATGCACCGGCGCCATCGGGTTGATGTCGCGGAAAGCGTAGGTCTTGTCATCCTCGTAGACCTTGGTGGAGGGAATGTCCCCGGCGATGATTTTGCAGAACAGGCAGTTTTCCATGAGAATCATCCTTTCTATGGTTGATTTTGCTGTGCACATTGGCGGATAGGCTATGTGGTCGCGCCCATCTGGCGCGACAATGTGCAGGTAATGGGTTAAGCGGCTGGGGGGCGCGCCTGCGGACGCGCAAAGTTTGTGTGCTGCGCTGAAAGCGCTTCGCTGTTCAGCGCTTGTGTTGCAAGGTTGAGCGCGTTTCCTTCGCTGGTTACACGACAAACAGTTGGGGCGTTGCCCCAAACCCCAGCAGGGGCGCCGCCCCTGCACCCTGCAAGGGGCATTGCCCCTTGACCCTTTTTTTGTCCCCCGGCTTGGTCGCGTTACCCTACAATCTTTTTCCGCTGATTATTCGCAGGGCGTGCCGTCCATGCCGCCTTCATTCAGTCCCGTCAGGCGGACGCGCACAAATTCCCCCTGCCGTCCATTGTACCCCTCCGGCAGCGTCACCGCGATATACTCCGGCGTATAGCCCGTCCAATGGCCGTTCACCGGCTCTTCCAGCAGCACCTCCGCCACCTCGTTGACCCACTGCTCCCGGTACTGCCTTGCCATTTCGTCGCCCACGGCAATCAGCAGGCGCGCACGGCGTTCCTTCTCGGCGTTCGAGAGCTGTCCCGGCATCACGGCGGCTTTTGTGCCCTCGCGCTGGGAGTAGGGGAAAACGTGAATCTTGGCATAGCGGGCTTCGCGGATGAAATCGCGCGTTTCCTCGAACTCGGCTTCCGTTTCGCCGGGGAAGCCAGTCAATACATCCGTTGTGAACGCTGCCATCGGGTAGACGGCGCGCAGGTTTTCCATCGCCTGACGGTACATGCGCATGTTGTAGCGGCGCGCCATCCGCTGCAAAACGGTGTCGCTGCCGGATTGCAAAGCGAGGTGGAACTGCGGGCAGACCTTGTCCATCGTGCGGAGGGCTTGCGCGAATTCTACCGTCGCGATGGTCGGCTCAAGGCTGCCGAGGCGGATGCGGCGCACGCCCGGCACGCCCTGCACGGCGCGAATCGCGTCCAGCAGCGTCTGGCGCGGCGTGAAGTCCCGCCCGTAGCTGGTCAGGTGGATGCCTGTCAGCACCAGCTCGGTGAATCCGGCTTGCGCCAGACGTTCGGCTTCGGCACGGATTTCATCCACCGGGCGGGAGCGAATCGGCCCGCGCACGCTGGGGATGATGCAGTAGGTGCAGTGGTTGTTGCAGCCCTCCTGAATTTTGAGCGTCGCGCGGGTGTGTTCCTCCTGTGAGGTGATGGTCAGCGGCTCGAAGGGGGTCGTGGCGTTCAGCTCGTTGACGGCGTTGATGGATGTGTTCTCCCGCAGCGCCTTTTCCAGCAGTTCGACGACCTCGCCGCGGTGCTGTGTGCCGATGACGAGGCGCGCGCCGGTTTCAAGCAGATCCTCCGGCTTGCGCTGCGCCAGACAGCCCGCCAGAATCAGCGCGCTGTCCGGATGTTCGCGGCGCAGGCGGCGCGCCAATTGCAGGGATTTCTTGTCGCCCGTGCCGGTCACGGTGCAGGTGTTGATGACGTAAACATCCGCGTCCGCGTCGAACGGGACGATTTCATAGCCGGCGGCGCGGAATTTCTCCAGCATCGCCTGCGTGTCGTATTGGTTGACCTTGCACCCAAGGGTGTGGAAGGCAGCAGTTTTCATGGTTTCACTCCAATTCACCGTATAGGCAGAACAAGGCGCTTAAGGCGCAAAGTCCTGCGGTTTCGGTGCGTAAAATGCGCGGACCGAGCGTCACGCTTTGGCAGCCGCAGTCTTTCATCCGGGCGATTTCGTCCGCGCTCATGCCGCCTTCAGGGCCGATGACAATCGCGAGGTCGCGAATATCCGGATGCTCCCGGTGGAAGGCGGTCAGGCTGTACCCGCGCGCGTCCTCCCACGGGACGATGGCGGCTTCGTGCGTTTTCAGCGCCGCCAGCAGGGCAGGGAAGGCAATCGGCGCATCCACCGCCATCATCTGGCAGCGCCCGGACTGCTTGCAGGCCTCGCGGGCGATTTTCTGCCAGCGCTCCTGCTTCTTCGCGCCGTCCTTGGCGCTGAGCTGCACGACGCAGCGGCTCATGGCGACCGGGACGACCCGTGCCGCGCCCAGCTCCACCGCCTTTTGCACAATCAGCTCCATCTTCTCCGCTTTTGGCAAGCCCTGATAAAGCGTGATGCGCAATGTCGCCTCGGTGGAGGGCAGTTCGCTTATCAAGCGCGCCGTCACGCCCTCCGCTGTCATTTCCGCGATTTCGGCGGAAAAGCGACGGCCGTCCAGGAACAGCTCTGCCGCGTCGCCCGGCTGCATCCGCAGCACGCGGGACGCATGACGCGCGTCCTCCTCCGACAGCGTGACAAGGCTGCCGATTTCACCCAGCCCGTCAGCATAAAAGCGGTGCATTACTTCTTCCTCCGGGACAGCATGGCGACCCACTCGCCCTTGCGCTTCGTTTCCAGAATCGTGTAATCGGCAGCGGTCAGCGCGTTCACCACGTCCTGTTCGCGTTCCTTGATGATGCCGGAGCAGATGAACAGCCCGCCGGGGACGATGTGATCCACCAGCGGCTGCGCAAACATGCAGATGACGTCGGCGATGATGTTCGCCACGCACAGGTCGCACACGCCGTCGCTGCTTGCCAGCAGATTGCCCTCCACCGCGCGGACGCGGTCGGACAGGTGATTGTGCTCGATGTTCTCCTTCGCCACGCGCACCGCCACGGGGTCAATGTCGATGGCAAGCACGTCCTTTGCGCCGAGCATCGCCGCGCCGATGGCGAGAATGCCGCTGCCCGTGCCGACGTCGATGACCGATTCGCCGCCGTGCATCGCGTCCTCCAGCAGCTCCAGGCACATCGAGGTCGTCTCGTGCGTGCCGGAGCCGAACGCCATGCCGGGGTCAATCTCGATGATGCGGTCGCCGGGCTGCGGGTCGTAATGTTCCCACGTCGGCTTCACCACCAGCGAACGCCCCGCCTTGAATGGCTTGTAGAACTTCTTCCACACCTCCGCCCAGTCCTCGTCGTGGACATTCAGCGTCGAAATTTCCAGCGTGCCGAGGTCAAGCCCCAAATCCATGTGATGCAGTTCGTCGCAGCGGCTGCGCAGCGCCTGCATCCGGTCTGCGAAGGAGCTGTCCGGCGTGAACCACGCGTGCACCAGCACATCCTCCGGCATGGAGGCAATCAGATTCGGGTCGATAATTTCCCAGTAGCCATTGGGCTTGTCGGGGTCGGGAATATCCGCGCGATCCTCTACCATCGTGCCGGTCGCGCCCTCCGCCATCAGCGCCTCGGACACAATGTCCGCGCCCGCCGTGGTGGTATGAATCGTCAATTCAATCCAGTCCATGTGTGTACCTTCCTTATAAAGAAAATTCCATCTTGATTATATAGCAAAACCCTGCCGAAATCAACCCGGCAGGGTCAGGAATCAGCAAAATCAGTCGTAGAACGATTCTATCCCATCCAGCAGATGCCCCTCGCGCACATCGCGGGTGGTGGTGTACATCCGCCGCGTCAGCACCGTGCCGCCGCGGTAGTACAGGCAGATAAACGGGCAGTCCTTCGCAAACTGCTCCTGAATGTCGTACAGCACGGATTGGTAATCCGCCTGCGTGACCTGCGTGCGCAGCTTCTTGAACAGCGCATCCATCGTCTTTGAGCGGTAGGCGACGTAGTTGCAGGTGTTGCCGCTCATCAGCAGAAAGCCGGGGTCGGGGCAGACGTCCATGGCGAAGGAAACCAGCGCAATGTGGAAGTTGCCCGCTTTCAGGCGCTCCTGCATCGTGCTGTACGACACCGTCTCCACCGTCGCTTTGATGCCGATTTGCCCCAGCATGTCGGCAATCATGTTCGCCGCCTGCACGCGCACGCTGTTGTCCGGCTCTTCGTAGGTGATGATGTTGTAGGTGAGGTCGGCGGCTTCGTTGTTCTTGTTGGGCTTGTCCACATAGCCGCTGCCATCGGTGTCGTACCAGCCGTCCTCCTCCAGCAGCTGGCGCGCCTTGTTCAAATCGACCTGGAAGTAGGAGGACAAGTTCGAGTTGTACATCCACGTTCCTTGAATCATGGGCGTGTTCGTCCGGTCAACCATGCTCATGTAGACGGACTGGACGATGGAATCAATGTTGATGCAGGAGCGAATCGCCGTGCGCATGTTGTTCGTCATCGAGCCGAGATAGTTGTTCAGCAGCAGGCACTCCAGCTGATTCGTGCGGTAGGTGATGGCAAGCGTGTTGGTGGAAGATTTGTACTGCGCAATGGACAATGAGCGGGAAAATATGGCATCGACGTTGGAATACTGGTACGCATTTACCACGTCGGCGTCCTTGCCGTACAGGTCGAAATAGAGATTCTTGAACTGCGGCGGCTTGCCGCTGTAATACGGGTTCAGCGAGAGTGTCATGCTGCCCTTCGTGCCATTGGAATAGGGCGTGAAGGCCGTAATCATGTACGCGCCTGTGCCGGGGGGATTTGCGCTTTCCAGTGCGCTCGCGGGCAGCACCGGGAATGTCATGGCGTACAGCACGCCGTAATACTGCCGATCGGCGCGCACCTCCACCGTGTAGTTGTCCCGTGCCTTGATTTCCTTGACGAAGTAGCGCAGATTGGCGTAGTATCCCTTGTTCGTCAGGTTTGTGTCCTTGGCGCAGGAAATGATGTAGTTCGCCGTCGCGACGACGTCGTTCGCCGTCATTTCCGTCCCGTCGGAGAACAGCACGCCCTGCCGCAGCGTGAACGTCCATGTGCGGCCATTGCCGGTCTGCGTCCAGCTTTCCGCCAGACCGGCCTGCGGCTGATAGTTGTCATTAATGGTGATGAGCGAATCGTACATCAGGTCGAAGATGGAAAGCATGTCCCGCTCGACCGGGAAGAGGGGATTCAGGCTCGTCGTCTTGCTGCTCTGGATGCCGATGACCAGTGCGTCACTGGTTGGCGACGCCTGCGCGGACAGCACGGGCAGGCATAGAATCGCCATCAGCAGCGCCAGCAGCTTCCGCGCTTTCGTTGGGGTAGAGAAGGGCTTCGTAAATGCCATAGGATGTCGTCACTCTCCCTGCGTATTGTTTGGTCGGGCCGTCCGGCAGCTTGTCTACGGGGATGGTCACGCCGTCTGACGAAATGCCCTTGTCACTCAGCCAGCGGGTAACAGTCGTCTGCCCCGCGTGATAGGCGGAGGAGACAAGCACCGCGTCGCCCCGGAACAGCTTGGACAGGTAATTCAAATACCAGCAGCCGTAGCGGATGTTCGTTTCCGCGTCGTAGAGGTGGTCAAAGGAATAATTGCTGTCGCCGATTTTCCCGGCAATCCATTCTGCCGTGTCTGGCATCAGCTGCATCAGCCCGCGCGCGCCCACACTCGATTCCGCATCCGTGCGGAAGGAGCTTTCATTGCGGATGATGGCGGCGACGAACGCGGGGCGGAGGTTGTATTCCGCCGCATAGCGCTCAATCAGCGGCTGGTAGGTGATGGAATTTCCGCTTTCGCCCTCGACGACGTGATAGTAGCTCAGCGTGTTCTGCCGCGCGGTTTCCCACTCTTCGGCGCGCGTCGTCAGGTACGCCTGCATCAGGTAGTGCGCCGCCAGCAGCCCCAGCAGTACGATGCACAGCCCGACAATTGTCCACGTCAGCCAAAGGGGCAGGCGATTCGGGTCGGCAGTTTCCGTCGAGGCGGATTCCGCCCGCTGCGGCACGGCGGATTGCGTCGGACGCGGGGCAGTGCGGCGCTGCGGCTGCGAATACGCCGGATTCATGCCCGCATACGGCGCCTGCGCCTGACGCACGGGCGTTTGCGGCGCGGGACGCTGCGGCGGACGCTGATTCGGCAGCTGCGTATAATACCCTGTCTGCTGCTGATACCACGCGGGCGCGGCAGAGCGCGGCTGCATGGCTTGCTGCACGGGCGAGGGCGGTGGATTCTGTGAATTTGATTGCGGCGGATAGCCCCGCGTCGGCTGCACCGGATGCTGCGTCACCGGCTGCGCTTCCTGCGCGGATGGGGCTGCCTGCGCCTGATAGCGGTCACTTCGTCTGGGACGCGGTGTGTTTTCCATGCGAACCCTCCTTGGCAAGTTCGGCGGCGTAAAGCGGGGGAATTAGCGCGGCGGTTTCTTCAATCGTGCCGTCTGTCGGGATGACGACGTTCGCCCGGCGCGCCTTTTCTGCCGTGTCCATTTGGCTGCGCAGGCGGTTTTCCGCTTCCTCGCGGGTGAAGCCGTCGCGCGCCATCAGGCGGGCAAGCTGCGTCTCGCGGGGAAGCGACGCGCACCAGACCGTGTTGCACAGCCCGTCCAGCTCAGCTTCGTAGAGCAGCGGCATGTCCAGCACGCAGATTTTCGCGCCGCCCTCCTTCGCGCGGAGGATTTCCCGTTCAATCATCTCCCGCAGGAGCGGCTGCATCAGGTCATCCAGCGCATGACGGCGCTCGTCGCTGGCGAAGATAAGGCTGCCCAGCGCGCGGCGGTCAAGCGTGCCGTCCGCGTGGAAAACCTCGCTGCCGAATTCTGCGCGAATCGCGGGCAGTGCCAGCCCGCCCGGCTGTGTCAGCGCGCGGGAGAGCTGATCGCCGTCGATGATGGTGGCGCCGAGCGATTTCAGCGTGAGCGAAATGGTGGATTTTCCGCAGGCAATACCGCCTGTCAGACCGATGATGCGCATGAGAATATCCCTCCTTTTGGGCGCGCAGGTTTGCTTATCAAACGAATCAGCGCGCCAAAAGACTGCATTTCAATCCACGCTCCCCACGCGGGGAGCGAAAGCGCAAAGCGACAATTCTGCCTACCCAAACCATACGCTTTGCACAAAAAGTATACGACAAAATCAACCGACAATGAAGCAAAACACCCCGGCAGGGCGTTTTTTTCGCGTCCTGCCGGGAGGTTTGGGGGAAAATCAAATCTTCGTTTCCAGCAGCTTCTTTTTGAGGTCGTTTTCCATCTGATAGAGCGTCTTTTCGGCTTCGACGCGCTTGGTGTGACCTTCCTGCTGGATGGTCATCACCTCGTTGATGGTGTCGATGAGGCTCTGGTTCGTCTGCACGAGCGTCTCGATGTCGATGATGCCGCGCTCGGATTCCTTCGCCGTCTCGATGGTGCTCATTTTGAGCGTCTCGGCGTTCTTCTTCAGCAGCTCGTTGGTCATGTTCGTGACCGCGCGCTGCGCCTGCATCGCCTGCTGCGTGTGGTGCAGCCCAAGCGCCAGCACCATCTGGTTCTTCCACAGCGGCAGCGTGTTGGAAATGGTGGACTGAATGCGTTCCACCAGCAAACTGTCATTATTTTGCAGCAGGCGAATCTGCGGCGCCATCTGCATGGATACCTGACGGGTCAGCTTCAGGTCGTGGAGCTTTTTCTCGAAGCGGTCGCACTGCGCGGCAAGGTCGTTCGCCTTCTGCGCGTCCATCGCGTCGCCGGATTCTGCCGCCTTCGCCATCAGCTCCTTCAGTTCGCCCTCGCGCACGCGCTGCAATTTCTCTTCGCCCGCGATGATGTAGAGCGTCAGCTGGCGGAAATACGCCGTGTTCTGGTCGTACAGGCGGTCGAACATGGCAACGTCCTTGAGCAGCTGCGCCTGATACCCTTCCAGCGAGGTCGCGATATTTTCGACGTTCACATTCGCCTTGTTATAGCGTGCCTTCATGCGCTCAATGCGGTTGTCGGCACTGTGGAAGATTTTGAAGATGCCCTTGGGTTCTTCCGCGTCCGCCTCAAAGCCCTTCAGTTCAACGACGAGGTTTTCCAGCATCTTGCCGACTTCGCCCGTGTCCGACGTGCGGACGGCTTGCAGCGCGCTCTCGGAGAAATCGCTGATGTGCTTTTGCGCATCAGCGCCGAAGAGCAGCACATGGTCAGGGTTGGTGATGTCCAGCTTGGTCAGAAAGTCCTCAATCGCGGCGCGCTCGGCGGGGGTCAGCTGGCTCTGGTCGAGGCGGGG
>ERZ772879.1304-NODE-1304-length-17644-cov-14.904088_pt1 | contig 17644 bp, 15 predicted proteins | sample MGYA00580582_ERZ772879 | MGnify/ENA primary metagenome ERZ772879 (study PRJEB29015, sample SAMEA2737682) | human gut metagenome | biome: human gut; feature: human-associated habitat; material: faeces | place: China | collected 2012 ... | reverse complement strand
CAGCGGCTTTGTGGACGGCGGCGCGGCTCACGCCGAGCGTCTCGGCCAGCCGCTGGCCGGAGATGTAGCCGCCCTCGGCGGCGGAAAGCGCCTGCAGCAACGCCTGCTTCGTATTTGAGGCCATCGGCTTTTCCTCCTGCGGTTTTTGTGATAGTATTATTATAACAGAACGCTTCCTGCTTTGCCAGTAGGGCGGCAGGCAGAAAAATTTTTGAATCTTTTGCAGGAAACGTTCGGCCTGTTTCGTATGAAGAGACAGAGGGGCAGCAAAACCGCCCCGGACATTGCAGAAAGGAGGTCCTGCGGACCGTTGACCACACTGGAATTCAGCGCGCTGGTGCAGAAGTATCAGGGGCTCGTCTACACCGTCTGCCACCAGCTCGTGCCGGATGCAGGCGATGCGCAGGACCTGGCCCAGGAAACGTTCCTGGCGGCGTGGCGGGCCATCGACCGCTGCCCGCCCGGCTACGAAAAGCAATGGCTGGCGCGCATTGCCTCCAACAAGGCGAAGGATCATCTGCGCAGCGCGTGGGTGCGGCGGGTGAATACCCCCGGCGACGATGTGCTGGCGCTGGAAGGTGCCCCGCCCGGTTATGAGCCGGAACAGCGGGTGCTGGAGGAGCTTGGCGAGGCGCGGCTGACCGACATGATCCTGAACCTGCGGGAACCCTACAAGACGCCCTGCCGCCTGATGCTGCTGGAACAGCACACCGCTGCCGAAGCCGCTGCCCTCTGCGGGCGGCCGCAGAAGACGGTGGAAGCACAGGTCTACCGGGCAAAGAAGATGCTGGCGGAAACGATCCGCCAGGAAAGGAGGAGCGAAGATGGAATGGTTTCGGGATGATGGATGCCTGACGGACGAGGGCCTCCGCGCCCTGACGGCGGGGCAGCTGGATGAATTGGGGAGGCTGGAGACGGCAGAGCATTTGTCCTACTGCGATGCCTGCATGGACCGCTATACGGCTCTGCTGACAGCCGATGCGCTGGAAACACCGCCCCGGTCGATGCGCGGCACCGTGATGAGCACCATCTGGGTGCGGCTGATGCAGAACACCTATGGCCGGGTGGCCGTGGCCAGCGTGGCGGCGGTGCTGGCCCTGTCGATGTGGAAAGCCGGGACCCTGGGGCGGATCACCCGGCTGGGAAGTGAGCTGAACACCATCCTTCCTCCTGCCCAGAGCCAGGATGCCGAACCGGAGCCGCAGAAGCCAGAACCGCTCGGCGAGCCGGTGGAAACGAGGGCCGACCGCGAGAGCGCGGGCAAGCTCCCCAGACCGCTGCAAAAACTGCTGGATGGCGTAACGAACAGCCCCCGCACGACCCCAAATACTTGAGAAATGAGGGAATCCACTTATGAAGAAAAACGGAATTCTGACCCTGCTGTTTGCGCTGATTCCGGGCGCAGGTGAGATGTATCAGGGCTATATGAAGCGCGGCCTGTCGCTCATCACGATGTTCTGCCTGTCCGTCGCCCTGGGTGCCTGGATGGGGATCGAGATCTTTTATATCGGCGCACCCATTCTTTATATGTACAGCTTTTTCGACACCTTCAATCTGCGGGCGCAGATCGGCCTGGATGCTGCACCGGCGGACGATTACCTCGTCCATTTTGACACGAGGGACCGGCGTCTGGAACAGCTGATGGCGGAACGGCACAAGCTGCTGGGCTGGCTGCTCATCGCATTCGGTGGCATGGTGGCCTATCAGAATATCATCATGAACACCCTTGGCGACCTGCTCTGGCGCTGGGGCAAGGAGAGCCCGATCTTCCGGGCGCTCTATCTGGTGATGGATCAGCTGCCGGAAGTTCTGGTCTGCGTCGTGCTCATCGTCTGCGGCATCTGGCTGGTCAAAGGCCCCAGGACCGCAAAAAAGAGCGCCCCGAAGGCCGAATCGGCGGAAGAAGACTTCACCGAATACCAGCCGGCACCCAAAAAGGTGAACGTGCAGGCCATCCTGAACAGCATCAACCGCAGGAGCGCAGAGGACGACGAAGCGGCTGCCGGGGAGATGGAGACGGACGACACCACGGAGGGCAACGATGGAATCGAATAAGACCGAGAAAGCCCCGGTGCGCCGGGTGGGCAGCCTGACGCTGGGCTTCGGCCTGATGGCGGTGGGCGTGTTCTTCCTCTGCTATTATTTCGTGCCGCAGTTCAACTGGGAGCTGGCCCTCAAGATCGCCCCGGCGGCAGGGCTCTGCCTGCTGGGCGGCGAGGTGCTCTACTTTGCAGCGAAGCCGGAAAAGTGGAAGTACGATTTCCTGTCCGTCTTCTACTGCCTGCTGCTGATGGGCGTCTGCCTGTGCGTGGGGGCACTGCCCATGATGCTGGACCGATTCGGCCCCGAAAACGAAATGCGGGTGGCCAGGATCACCGCTGAATACGAAGAGGGGCTGTACCATGCCATTGATAAAGAAGCCCCGGAGATCGAACTGCGGAACCTTTCCGCCTGGCTGCAAAACTACTACGGCGATGCCGAGACGGTGGACGCTGCCGCAGCGGAACTCAACAGCGGCCTTGGCACATTGCAGCTGAACATCGAACTGTTCGGCCCCTATGAGAAGAAGGCGGCGTTTGCCATGGACTGCCGGAAGCTGACCGACATCATCCAGAAACAGGCGGCCCGGCCTGCTTCTGTGACCTTCTTCTACGACGGCACCGCAGGGAACGCGGAAGAAGACCTGAACAGCGGGAGCGTGAAGCCGGGGTGCAGCTACACCCTGACGCTGAACGGCGAAGTCCAGCTGGACTGGTCTGCGGATCAGATGACCAGACAGACCGAAGCCACCGCACTGCTGGAGGAAGAAAACGACAGCTTTGCAGAATATGAGGCTGCGGAAAGCGAAGCCGCGGACTGAAACACGAACAGCCACTGCACGTTTGGTGCGGTGGCTGTTTTGGTGTACGGAAAAGGCCGGAAAAACAACACCCCCGCCTCTCAGAGCGCTGCAACGCACCGAAGGGCGGGGGTGGTTTGGTTCAGAGAGGACCGTTAGCCGGGGTATCTCCGGACCTCCAGCAGGTCCTCAGCCCGGCGGACCTGTTCCGCAGTGGGCGGAACCGCGTCGGGCAGGGGGTAGGGGATGTTCAGCTTCTGCCACTTGAACAGCCCCAGTGTGTGATAGGGCAGCACCTCTACCCGCTGCACGGTCTTCAGCGAACGGATGAAGTCTGCGGTCCTGCGCAGACCCTCTTCGTCGTCGGTCAGGCCGGGCACCAGAACATGCCGGATCCAGAGCGGGACGCCCAGATCGGAGATGTGCCGGGCCATGGCAAGGATGTTGGCGTTGTCCCTGCCGGTGAGCTGGCGGTGCTTTTCGGGGTCGATCTCTTTCAGGTCCAGGATGACCAGGCTGGTGGACTGCATGAGCGCGTCGAAACGGGCGAGATACGCCGGGTCCTGCCGGAACGGCTCCCCGGCGGTATCCAGCGCGGTGTGCACGCCTTTGGCGCGGGCCAGCTGGAACAAGCGGGTCACGAAGTCCATCTGCCGCAGCGGTTCGCCGCCGCTGACGGTGATGCCGCCCTTTTTGCCCCAGTAATTGCGGTAGCGGTAGACCCGCTGGAACAGCTGCTCCGGGGTCCACGCCTCGCCGCCGTCGGCCCAGGTCTCCGGGTTGTGGCAGAACTTGCAGCGCAGCGCGCAGCCCTGCAGAAAGACCACGAACCGGACGCCGGGCCCGTCCACGGAGCCGAAGCTCTCCAGTGAGTGGACGTACCCGATGGGGTTACAGGGCTGCATGGCAGGTGCGGGAGATGACGTCCATCTGCTGCTCGCGGGTCAGGTCGATGAACTTGACCGCGTAGCCGGAGACGCGGATGGTGAAGTTGGCGTACTCTTCCTTTTCCGGGTGCTCCATGGCGTCCAGCAGCTTCTCCTTGCCGAAGACGTTGACGTTCAGGTGGTGGGCACCCTGGTCGAAGTAGCCGTCCATGACCTGGACCAGATTCTCGATGCGCTCGCCCTCGCTGTGGCCCAGTGCGTCGGGGTTGATGGTCTGGGTGTTGGAGATACCGTCCAGCGCCCAGTGATAGGGCAGCTTAGCCACGGAGTTCAGAGAGGCCAGCAGGCCGTTCTGCTCGGCACCGTAGCTGGGGTTCGCGCCGGGGGCAAACGGGGTGAAGGCGGCGCGGCCATCGGGCAGAGCGCCGGTGTACTTGCCGTAGACGACGTTGGATGTGATGGTCAGGATGGACGTGGTCGCCTCGGAGTTGCGGTAGGTGTGGCGCTTCTTGATCATCTCCAGGAAGGTCTTCAGCAGCCAGACGCCGATCTCGTCGGCACGGTCGTCGTCGTTGCCGTATTTCGGGAAGTCGCCCTCGATCTCAAAGCCGGTGGCAAGGCCGGTCTCGTCGCGCAGGGCCTTGACCTTGGCGTACTTGATGGCGCTCAGGGAGTCGATGACGTGGGAGAAGCCTGCGATGCCGGTGGCGAAGGTGCGGCGGACATCGGTGTCGATGAGGGCCATCTCAGCCTCTTCGTAGTAGTACTTGTCGTGCATATACTGGATGAGGTTCAGCACATTGACGTACAGACCGGCCAGCCAGTCCAGCATCTGGACGTACTTGGGCAGAACTTCGTCATAGTTCAGGTACTCGCTGGTGATGGGGGCGTAGTTGGGGCCGCACTGCTCGTGGCTCTTCTCGTCCACGCCGCCGTTGATGGCGTACAGCAGGCACTTGGCCAGGTTTGCGCGGGCACCGAAGAACTGCATCTCCTTGCCGGTCTGGGTGGCAGACACGCAGCAGCAGATGGAGTAGTCGTCGCCCCAGACGGGCTTCATCACATCGTCGTTCTCATACTGGACGGAGCTGGTGTCGATGGAGACCTTGGCGGCGTACTTCTTGAAGGCTTCGGGCAGGGCAGAGGAGTAGAGAACGGTCAGGTTCGGCTCCGGGGCAGGGCCCATGTTTTCCAGCGTGTGGAGGAAGCGGTAGCAGTTCTTGGTGACCATGCTGCGGCCGTCCATGCCGATGCCGCCCACTTCCAGGGTGGCCCAGACCGGGTCGCCGGAGAAGAGCTGATTGTAGCTGGGAATGCGGGCGAACTTGACCATGCGGAACTTCATGACCATGTGGTCGATGAGCTCCTGGGCCTCGCTCTCGGTCAGGATGCCCTGGTCGAGGTCGCGCTGGATGTAGATATCCAGGAAGGTGGAGATGCGGCCCACGCTCATGGCAGCGCCGTTCTGGGTCTTGATGGCGGCCAGGTAGCCGAAGTAGAGCCACTGGCAGGCTTCCTTGGCGTTCTTTGCGGGCTGAGAGATGTCGTAGCCATAGGCCTCGGCCATCTTCTTCATGCCCTTGAGGGCGCTGATCTGGCGGGCGATCTCCTCGCGCAGGCGGATGACGTCATCGGTCATGGTGCCGTCGCCGCAGTTGGCGAGGTCTTCCTGCTTGAACCGGATCAGCGCGTCGATGCCGTACAGTGCCACGCGGCGGTAGTCGCCGACGATGCGGCCGCGGCCGTAGGTGTCGGGCAGGCCGGTGATGATATGGGTGTGACGGGCCTTCTTCATTTCGGGGGTGTAAGCGTCGAAGACGGCCTGATTGTGGGTGCGGGTGTAGTCGGTGAAGATCTTGTGCAGCTCTTCGCTGGGCTGGTAGCCGTAGGTGGTGCAGGCCTGCTCTGCCATCTTGATGCCGCCGTAGGGCATGAAGGCGCGCTTGAGGGGCTTATCAGTCTGCAGACCGACGATCTGCTCCAGATCCTTCAGCGATTCGTCGATGTAGCCGGGGCCGTAAGAAGTCAGGCTGCTGACGACCTCCGTCTCCATATCCAGCACGCCGCCCTTGGCGCGCTCTTCCTTCTGGAGCTTCTGCAAAGCTCCCCACAGCTGGTTGGTCGCCTCGGTGGGGCCGGCCAGGAACGACTCGTCGCCGTCGTACGGGGTATAGTTCTTCTGGATGAAGTCGCGGACGTTGACTTCCTCTTTCCAGATGCGGCCCTCAAAGCCTTCCCACTGTTCAAAATTGATCATTGGAACCTCCTTGCTCCATTCTATGTGTTGGTTAGCATAGCCTAACTATTGAGCCTTTGAAAAGCCGCTCCTTGTTGGCGGCTTTCTGGGGGCGGACTGATCGGAGCAGCTCTGAACAAAAATTTGTCAAAGCGCCTCCTTGGACACACTGCACCCTTGAGAACCGCCCTGCTGCCAAAAAGCAGCGGCGAGATGTGGAGTTGCAGTGCTGCATGAACTATAATAACAAAGATATCGGTCAAAAGCAAGAGGAAACTGATGGATTTTGCACAGCCTTAGCCAGCTGTGTCTGTACAGGGTGCACGAATCGGGCAGAAAAAACTTTACTGCAAAAAAGTTTCGGAAAATTTTCAAATAAGGGTTGACAAGACTAACTGCGTATGGTATTCTGTTCTCGCAACGAGGTTAGATAAACCTAACCGCTTGAAACGCGTTGCACCAGAACAGCAGAGGTACCTGCAATGCTTCTGCGCAAAACGCAAGTCTGCTATAGCAGTTAAGCTATATCGGACGTCAGGTTTGTCGTGGCGAGGCCACTCCATCTTGCTTGCGCAAGACCACCTTGTGGCTTAAAAGCCTCACTGGGGCTTTCATTGCTGCGCAAACGCCAATTCCTCCATTCCATTCTCTTTTTCAAAAGGAAGCTGCAGCATGGTTTGCTCTGCGGCCTCCGGCGCGGCATTCGGTGTGATTGGTACCGCATCGCGTGCAAAGAAAACAAAAACGGGACGTGCAGCTTGACCACCTGCACGCCCCGATTTTTGTTTTCTATAGAAAAGGAACGATTTATTCCACGATCTCCGCAAGCGCCTGATACAGCTCTGCGGCCCCGCCGCCGGAATATTTGACATTGACAAAGGCGCTGTTCACGATGCACACCCCGTCGGAATAAACCGTGAACAGCAGCTGATGCTGCTCGGCATCATCGTAATAGCTCACGGTGATGGAATCCACCGGAAATTCGTGGGAGTAGGAGGAATAGTTCTGGCTGAGCCGTCTGACACAGCGCACGCCGGAAAGCACGTTTGCGATCTGCTGATAGGCAGGGTCGTCGGCAGAAAGCAGCTGAAAATCCATCTCTGCGGAGCGGGCAAAGTTCTGAATGTGCTCCACCTGGACACTGGCCTGTGTGCTGGCGCTGATCTTTGATGCAAGGTCGATCTTGCTGGAAGGCAGGATGAGCACCAGAAGCAGCACCACCAGCACCACAAGGCCGAACCGGGACGGGATGCTCTTATCTTTCATGGCAGGTCAATCCTCCTTTGGCGGTGTCCGGGTCAGACGCCGCTGGGCGAGGAAAAAGCCCACGGCGCTGGCGGCAAACACGAAATAATAGCTGGCGATGCGGTAGAGCATGAGCACGCTCATCACCTCACCGGAAGGCAAAAAGCCGCTGAACAGCAGTAAAAATGCGGTCTCGATGGAGCCCATGCCTGCCACGTTGGGCAGGGCGTTGGAGACGAACAACATCAGGCTGGTGAGCAGCTGCACCCGCGCAAAACTCAGCGGGGACAGCTGCATGAACCGGATGCACAGCCACGGCAGGCAGAACAGCAAAAACAGCTTGAGCGCCTGCAGGGCAAAGATCTGCACACAGCGGGCCTTGTCGGCCAGCAGCAGGCGGCTCTCGGTGCCCAGTACATCCAGCTGCTCCAGCCAGTCGGCCCGGCGCTGCTGCCATTTTTCGGTCTTGGGCAAAAAGCCCAGTGCCCAGCGGGCCAGATTCTGCACCAGCGGCGACACGCACACCAGCACCAGCGCCACGATCACCAGCGCTACCACAGCATATGCCATGGGCAGATATTTCAGCACGCCGGTGGTGTTGGCGGCCAGCCATTTGTGCTGGAGCAGCAGCATCACGGTGGCGTACAGCAGCACCGTGGTCTTGTGGAACACATATTGCAGGGTCATCAGGCCCACGCCGGGGCCGATGGGCAGCCCGGCCTGATGCAGATACCAGGTCTGCACCGGCACGGCACCCGCGCCCAGGGTGACCACGTTGCCAAAGGTGCCGCACCAGGCATTGTCGATGCCCTGCCGCAGGGTGAAGCCGGGCAGCCGCCCCCGCACGATGGCGTAGGAGACGCAGCCCTCCAGCAGCGGGTAACTGATGCCCAGTGCCAGCACCACCAGCACCTGCCACAGGTTCAGCTGGGTGAGGGCGGCGGTGATCTCGGCCCAGTGATCCCGGAAGATGAGCACGATCGCGCAGGTGAGCGCCAGCAGGATCAGCAGGGAAAACACGGCCTTTTTGCGGGAAGGCTGAGAGGCGGCAGATTGGTTCATGAGGGCAGGGACTCCTTTCAGACAGGATGAAACTTTTTTAAAAGTATAGCACAGCCGCCGGCCGTCTTTGTGAACAGAAGCCGAATTTTCTTGTGCAATCCGGCCCGGATGATAAAAAAGATGTCCAGAACGGAAAGAAACTGACAAATATTGCAGATCGTTTTGACACACTGCGTGCAAAAACGCCCCGGAAGATCACACGGATTTTCCGGGGCGTTGAATTTAACAAGAATAAAACAAAAGGCTTAGCGGGACTCGGTCAGCTCCCGGATCAGACGGACCAGGGTGGAGACATAGGCTTCGTTGGTGTAGTAGCGCTCGTAGAGCTTGCGGCAGTCGGCCTTCATAGCGGCCAGCTGGTCGGGGTGCTCAATGGCATGGGCCAGCACTTTGGAAAGCTGGACGGGGTCATCGTTGCGGTACACAAAGCCGTCCACCCCTTCCGTGATGAGCCCAGCGGTGCCGGTGTGCTCCGACACGATGGAAGGCTTGCCGAAGATCAGGCCCTCGGTCACAAAGGTGGGCATAGGGTCATCGCGGGAAGCGCACACAATGCAGGTGCACTGCTCCATCAGCGACTTGATCTCCGGGCGTTCCAGCCGCTTGCGGTAGAACACATTATGAGGGAACTGCTCGGTCAGGGCGTGCACATGGGCGGAGACGTCCCGGTCGGAAGCCTTGCCCACAAAGAGGAAGGAGGCCTTTTCCCGCACCTCCGGCGGCAGCAGGCGGATGGCTTCGCAGTAGATGTCCTGCCCCTTGCGCATCTCCATGGAGCCCACCGTGACAAACAGGGGCCGCCCGCCGGCATAGCTCAGGTCGTAGCGAGGGAAGCTCTCGCGGGCGTAGTCGGGCAGGCCGTAGATCAGCTGCTCCACCTTGAATTTGGGCCGCACCGAGTGCATGGCGGCGGTGGCGTGGGAGCCCACAGCGGCAATGTGCACGTTGTCGGCCAGCTCCTTGGGGATCTTGTGGGTGATGAAGGGATAGCCTGCAAAGGCGTCGTGCAGCCACCACAGCACCGGCACAAAGCCGCCGTTCAGGGTGCGCACGGCAGGGGCTTCCACCACTGTGTTGGCCAGCACAAAGTCCGCGCTGGAAGCCAGCTCCCACAGGGTGGAAGAGGTCACGCAGTCGCGGCGGGTGACCACGGCAGCTCCGGCCTCCAGAAAGAGCGGCAGAGAGCCCTCGTCCGAGGGGCCCAGCACCACCACTTCATAGCCAAGACTGCGAAGCACCGGGATGGCGCTCACCAGCACGATGGGCGCACCGGTCATGGTGAGTTCATGGCTCAGCACCACGGCGCGTTTGCCGGTGGCCGAGAATACGTCCTCGGCGCACAGCTCCCGGCGGAAGTGCAGCAGTGCCTGCGGGACGCAGCGGCAGTTCTGCGCCAGCTGGTTTGCCAGCCGCAGCAGTTCCAGCACATCGTCTTTGCCGCGGGCCGCCGCGCGGCAGCGGTCCAGCAGGGCGCGGGAGAGCAGGGCACAGCGCTGGCCGGACAGGTGCTGATCGGTCTGGTACAGGGCACTGCCGCCGTCGTAGCCGAACACGGCATCGCACACCACAAGGTCAGCCCCCTGCTGCAAGGCGGCTGCAAAATAGGTGAGGGCGGTGGAGGTGCACTCCACATCCTCGCTCACCAGCAGCACACCGTTCACGGAGGGGGTCAGCTCACCTTCCAGCCGGTCCACCAGCCGGAACTTGCGGTGCAGCTGCTCGGCCAGAGAAAGGGTCAGGGCATTGCGGCGGCCCGGGGCGTACACCAGCAGATAGGTGCTCTGGGTGTCGGTATAGGTCTGTTCCCGCAGCTGGCGGCGCTGCAGGGGGCTGTAACTGCTGTACATGTACGAACCCCCTTCAATGCCGGTGGAACAGGCCCAGCAGCTTGCGCAGCGGTGCCGTGAGCTTCCAGCTGCTGCTGGCCAGCACGTTTTCCAGCGAGGCTTCGTAGGCGGCCCGGCTGTTCTGCAGGTCGGTCAGATGCTGCTGCTGTTCTGCCAGCTGCTTGCGCAGCTGCTGGATCTCAGCGTTTGCCTCCAGCAGCTGTTCGGTGCCCTGACGGGACACGGCCTCGGTCTCTTCCTTGAGCACGGTCAGCGCCCGCAGCAGGGCCTTGCCGGGCTGCTCATGCAGGTAGCGGCCCAGGGGATAGTAGCGATATTTCACCGCAAACCGCAGCCCGGCGGGGAAGCCTACGGCACTTTCCACTGTCAGGTTGGGGTCGATGTTCATAAACAGCATGGTGTCCTCCTGCAGGGCGTTGCCGTTGAGGATGTGGTAGCTGAGCCGCTCGTCTGAGAGGGAAAAATCAGTGATGCAGCAGGCAAATTCACCGGGATCCAGCCGCAGAGCCCTGGCCTCCACGGGCAACTCGAACACAGCCGACACTTCGTGGGTGAGCTCGTCGTAGGAGTCGGGGGCAACGGTCAGGCACTCGTGGGGCGAAAAACCGGAGCCGGAGTCGTAGAACAGCTGGGGCAGAAGCAGAGCGCCCTGCTCGGTGTCGGCACCCTGTGAGGCCAGTACGGCCTCATATTTCAGCACCTGCTGCTCCAGCTCCAGGCACCGCTGTGCCAGCCGGGAAACGCCTTCGTCCGACAGCCGGAGCTGCTGTTCCAGTTCGGCCACGCGGCTGCCTGCCGCGTCCAGGGTCTGGGGGGCATCGTTGTTCATAACCGGATTCTCCTCTTGTTTTATAGGATACGGCTGCACCGCAGCAGCCGGGGAAATCAATGCTGCGAAAGCGCGGGGGTGCGCCGCTGGGCCTGCCGCCGTGCGGCCGAGGCTTTGACGATCCAGCTGCGCCGCAGGTTCAGCAGGGCGCACACCAGCCCGATGGAGATAAACGCGATCAAGTTCTGCAGCAGCATACCCCGCAGCGGGTGGTCGGTGAAATGCGCCGCAAACAGATACCACGGGATGGCGATGAGCTCCACCGTGTGGATGCAGAAGATGTTCAGCGAGTTGCGGCCGATGGCCTGCAGGCCCTGTGCGATGGGGCCGGTGAAGCGGTTGAGCCGCATGAACAGGCGGATGAACAAAAAGCCGGTGGCAGCATCCAGCAGGATGCTCAGCGGGCCGAGGCTCCACTCGCCCATGGAAATGCAGTCGGTGCTCTGGGCAAGTAGAGCTCCCACAGCGGTCAGAGCTGTGCCGCCCAGCAGGATGTACAGGGTGCGGCGGGGCAGGGGCTTGTCCAGCCAGCGGTTCTTCTTGGCCAGATAGCCGATGTAAAGGTAGGGCACGATCACGGCCCCCTGCGAAAGGCTGAAGGGCAGCTCCCACACCAGTGTGGTGCCCCAGCCCAGCAGCATGATGCCGAGCACAGCCCAGTGTGTGTATTTCTCCGGGAAGATATTCAGGATGGCGTCCAGCAGCACCCAGCCGATCAGCAGCGAGAGCAGATACCACATGGGGCCGGTGGAAAAGAACTGCTGCCCGGCATAAGTAGTGGTGTGGGGCAGCCCCAGCAGAAAGCCGCCGGCCACCTTGAGGGTCTCGGTGACGCTGCTGGGGAAGTAATGGAACGCCATGTAGTGGCACAGCAGATGCAAGAGCGAAGTGCACGCCGCCGTGATGCAGTAGGGCTTGAGCAGCGCTCTGAGCTGCTGCTGGATGCACTTGCCGATGGAGCGCTTGCGGAAACCGTAGCCGCTGGCAATGAAAAAGGCCGCCATCAGGGCCTCACGATAGATGAACGGGAAAAACGCCGTGAGCGACAGCCCGCCGGAGATCTGCATGGGGTAGAGTTCGGCGGTGTGGGCCAGCACGATGGTGATCATGCCCACGCCCTTGAGCATGTCGAACATGCCGATGGAGTTGACGGTGCTGGGTCTGGTGCCTTCCATGAAAAGGGTCCTTCCTTGCGCCGTCCGGAAACATGTGACCAACAGGCGCATACAGTAAAAAATGATCCATTTATAAGGATATAAGGCTAGTATAATGCTTTTTGTGCACACTGTCAATTTTGAATTGCCCACCGCCGGGTGGCAATTGTTGTCTTTACCGATAAAAAAGCCCGACAGAAGGGCCGAATTTCTGGGCAGACGGCACAGGCTGCCGGATGGAAAAAACAAGATATGCAAGTTTTAATTGCCAAAAATGGAAATTAAATGTTGCAAAAGCCTTGCATTGCCAGCGGCGGTATTGTATACTGAACACAATTGAAAAAGCGGCTTGGCCCGGGTGGACCCGGCTGCAGGAATGTAAAAAACAGTGACGTGGAGGCTAACATGGTTCATTCGCTGTATCAGTCTCTGAACAATCTGGAAACGATCTACGCAGACCGGATTGGTATCCGCTATTATGATGAGGCCAAGGGCGGCGTGGTGGAGGTGCCCTTCCGGCAGTACGCTGCAGACCTGCGGCGGTTCGTGGCATTTTTACGCAGCCGCACCCCGAACCCCCTGGGGCAGCGGGTGGCCATCCTGGCCCGCAACAGCTACCACTATGTGATGTGCATGTACGGCGCAGTGCTGGCCGGAGCTGTGGCAGTGCCCCTGAACACCGGCAAGAACTGGGATGAGATCCGCTACGAGCTGGATCTGGTGGAGCCGATGTGCGTGCTCCATGACGGCGAGTACCTGAGCCGGGAGCCGGCCCTGGGCCAGGTGTACGGGGACCGTCTGGTGCCTATGGACGCCTTTACCGCCTTTGAGCCTGCCATGGACATCACCGAGGTGCCGGACCTCAGCGCACTGGCCTTTATCATGTTCACCTCTGGCACCACCGGCCGCAGCAAGGGCGTTATGCTGTCCCAGAAGAACCTGTTCACCGCCATGCCTGCCTTCCTGACCCCCTTTGAGGATGTGCGGAGCCAGACCGGCTGGAACACCGACGCGTTCAGCTCTCTGTCCTGCCTGCCCATGTTCCACATTTCGGCCATGACCAGCCTGGTATCCTGGAGCATCACCGGCCACTGCGTGAACCTGTGCAACGACCTGAAATATTTCTACCGGGACCTGGGGGCCATGCGGAGCGACGTGATGGCTGTGGTGCCGGTGCTGCTGAAGAGCATTTATCATGATGTGATGAAGGGCAAACGGGAGCGTCTGAACGGCCTGCGTATGCTGACCTGCGGCGCAGCGATGTTCGACCCTGCCATGCTCCAGGACCTGATGGACCGGGGCTTCTTCATCGCCCAGATGTACGGCCTTACCGAGACCTGCGGTGACGGTGCCTGGAACTCCTCCCAGGAGGAAAAGTATCTGACCAGCGTGGGCCATGTGGACGACAGCTGCCAGTACAAGCTGGAGGACGGGGAACTGTGCATGCGTGGCGACCCGGTGATGCTGGGCTACTACAAGGACCCGGAGGCCACCGCCGAGGTGCTGGACGCCGAGGGCTGGTTCCACACCGGCGACATTGCCCGGGTGGAGCCGGACGGCTATATGTACCTCACCGGACGCAAAAAGAACGTGATCATCCTTGGCAGCGGCGAGAACGTGAGCCCCGAGGAGCTGGAAAAGCTGCTGGCTCCCTGCGCTGCCATCCGGGAGTGCAGGGTCTGCGAGCGGAACCAGCGCATCTGCGCCGTGGTCTGCTGCGACCCGGACCAGCAGGACGCTGTGCGGGACTTTGTTACCAAGGTGAACCGCACCCTGCCCCTGTACAAGCACATGATGGTGGAGTTCTCGGCCCAGCCCCTGCCCCGCAACGCTGCCGGCAAGCTGCTGCGGTCCTGAATCTTAGCGGAAAAAGCCGGTCTCATGGTGGGAAAAGTTCCCACAAGGTGTTATGGTCGTGAGACTGGCTTTTTAAAGAATAGAGAGGGAAACGATCATGGAACTGCATGAACCGAAAAATCTGTATGAGCTGCTGACGCTGAACATGGAGCAGCGATTTGCGAACCGGGTGGCCTTCCGCTGGTACGACGCCGACCAGGATGTGGTGGTGGAAAAGCACTTCGGGGAGTATGCGCAGGACATCCGCCGCGCGGTGAACTACTACCTGAGCACCATCCCGGACATTCAGGGCAAGCGGGTGTGCGTGTGGAGCAACAACAGCTACCACTACGCCGTGAACTGCTACGGTGTCATGATGGCGGGCGGCGTCATCGTGCCCATGAACCAGCGCAAGAGCTGGGATGAGCTGTACCGGGAGCTGGAGCTGGTGGAGCCTTCCGCCATCCTGACCGACGGCGATGACTACGGCTGCAACGAGGAGATGCAGGCGGCTTACGGCAGCCTGCTGCGCCCCATGGATGCCTACAAGGCTTACGAGCCTGCAGAGCTTGTGAACCGCATCGACCCGAAGGCTTTGATGGTGCTGATGTTCACCTCCGGCACCACGGGCCGCAGCAAGGGCGTCATGCTGAGCGAGGCAAACTTCTTTGCCGTGATGGACCACCACCTGAGCGTGGGCCAGGCCTATCTGGAAGCCGCCCATGACCCGGATATGCTGGTGGGCCACCTGACCGTGCTGCCCATGTTCCATCTGGGTGCCTTCGGCTGCCTGTTCACCTGGGCTGAGATGGGCTGGGCCCAGAACCTGGGCAGCCTGAGGTCCTTCTATAAGGATCTCAAGCGGATGCCCAGCCAGGCCATGGCCGCCGTGCCGGTGCTGGTGCAGTCCATTCACCACGACCTGATGGCCGGCAAAAAGAGCAAACTGGGCGACCTGTGGGCACTGAACTGCATGTCCGCCATGTTTGAGCCGCAGATCCTGATGGATCTGTCCGAGCACGGCATGTTCATTGCTCAGCTCTACGGCAGCACCGAGACCACCGGCGGCGGCCTGATCAACTTTGCCCACGACGCAAAGCACATCGGTGCCATCGGCAAGCCGGACGGCCACTGCGAGATCAAGCTGGACAACGGCGAGATCTGCATGCGCGGCGGCGATGTGATGCTGGGCTACTACAAGGACCCCAAGGGCACCGCCGAAGTCATCGACGCCGAGGGCTGGTTCCATACCGGCGACCTGGCCCGGGTGGACGAGGACGGCTATTACTTCCTCACCGGCCGCAAGAAGAACGTGATCATTCTGGACAGCGGCGAGAATGTGAGCCCCGAAGAGCTGGAGGGCCTGCTGGAAAAATGCCCTGCCGTGAAGGAATGCCTGGTGAAGGAAAAGGGCAAGAAGATCTGCGCTGTGGTCTGCTGCGAGGAAGCCGACCAGCAGACGGTGCGGGACTTCATCACCGAGACCAACCGCACCCTGCCCCTGTACAAGCGTATGAGCGCAGTGGAATTCTCCGCCCAGCCCTTGCCCCGCAACGCCATGGGCAAGCTGATGCGCTGAGGAAAGCTGGAAACGATCTCCGGCCCGGCGGCAGAATAGTGTGCAAAAGAACTGGGCAAACCCCTGACAGTTGTGCTATACTGGTAGCACACAGGGCCGGGTGACCAAACGGCCCGTAAATCATCCGTCATGGAAAGGAAGAACATTTCTATGGAACGAGCAGAAATCATGTCCCAGATCCTGGCCATCCTGGAGGATGTGGCAGAGATCGCGCCGGAGGATGTCAACGAGAACAGCGTCCTGATGGACGACCTGGATCTGTCCTCGATGGAGATCCTGACCATCGTGGCCGACTTGGAAGAGACTTTCGGCCTGCGCATCCCGGAAAAGGAGCTGCGCAACTTTGTCACCATCGGTGACCTGACCGATTATCTGGCAGCCAATGCCGGGTGAGCCGATGGAAGCAGCACAGCGTTCGGCGGAATATGTCTTTCAGGGCATCATGTACTATTTCCGCCGGGAAAAAGTGTGCCCCCGGTATCAGTTTACCCTGAAGGACCCGGTGGACCCGGCCCTGCTGCAGCAGGCGCTGGACGCCGCGCTGGAAGCTGCACCCTATTACCGGGTGCGGCTGGTGTGGGAAAAGCGCAAAGCCTTTCTGGAACCGAACTCGGAGCCCTGCCTTGTCTACCCGGACAGCGTGATGCGGGAGATGCCGGAGCAGACCAACGGCTACTTCTTTGCCCTGCACTGTGCACAGAATACCGTGTACTTTGACTGGTTCCACTTCATCGCGGACGGCCACGGGGTATCGCCCTTCCTCACCCGCATCCTGGAGCTGTACTGTAACCTGCGCTACGGTACCGCCTTTGCAAACCCGCCCATCCCCTGCAGCCCGGCCTACGACATCGCAAAGCTGGTGGAGCAGTACCCGCTGCAGGTCATGGACGAGACTACGATGCAGCGGGAGGTGGTGGAGACCTGCGAGGAGCCCATGCACCGCATCCGAATCCGGTTCGCCAAAAAGGATCTGGTGGCCAAAGGCGTGCAGAACGAGGTCAAGCCCTTCTGCGCCCTCATGGGCCTGCTGTGCATCGCGCTGGGAGAGTATCTGGGCAAGGACACCATCCAGTATTCTTACTCTGCCGACACGCGGGACGCCATGGGTGCCCCCAACGCACGGTACAACTGCGTGTGTTCCTTCCAAGGTGGGGTGGACCTGCCCCAGGGGGTGCGGCTGGAGCAGTTCGTGCAGGAGATGGACGCTGCCGTCAGGGCCAGCCTGACCCCGGAGCGCAAGCGTCGCCGGATGGCTGACCAGATGGGCTGGGTCTACAAGGTGGACCAGCAAAAGGCCCCTCTGCGGATCAAGCAGCGTGTGTTCCAGATGGGCGAGTACATCAGCGGTATTCCGGCAGATTTCTGGTTCAGCTATCTGGGCAATCCCCTCATGCCGAACACGCCGGAGCTGGCGCAGTACATCACTGACTTTGGGGTGTGGGTGCCGCCGGAGGGCGGCTCCCTGTGCGTGGAAGCCTCCACCCTGAACGGGGTGATCACCCTTTGCATCGAGAACAAAGTGCCGAAGGCCGGCCTGCCCGGCATCCTGCGCCGGGTGCTGGAAGCCGAGGACATCCCGGTGCTGGAAGCCCAGGCACTGGACGAAGTATAAACAAAAGGCAAAAGCAGCCTTACCGGAACCATTCCGGCAAGGCTACTTTTTTTGCGTCTTATTCCGTTCTGGCCGGGCGGGTAGTCACCTCGCCGCAGCGTAATGCCTGCGGGCGGCCGTTCTCCCGCTGGACCAGCTCCTGGAGGGCGGTTTTATAGTCCCGGCCGGCGGCGGTCTTCTCCTGCTCCTGGTCCAGAACCAGACGGTGGATGAGCTTTCGCACCTGGCCAATGCCCCCGTCCAGGTAGACGGCGGCCAGCATGGCCTCCACCGCGTCGGCCTGGATGGAGGGGCGGGCCCGGCCGCCGCCATGGTCCTCCCCCTTGCCCAGTTTTAGGTAACTGCCCAGGTCCAGGGCCTGGGCCACCTGCACCAGACTTCCTTCACACACCAGGGCGGCCCGAATCCGGGTCAGGTCCCCCTCCGGCAGGTCGGGCCGGGTGCGGTAAAGGTGGTCGGCCACCACCAGCCCCAGGATGGAGTCCCCCAAAAACTCCAGCCGCTCGTAGTCCTTTAAT
>ERZ772879.1300-NODE-1300-length-17659-cov-29.385594_pt1 | contig 17659 bp, 9 predicted proteins | sample MGYA00580582_ERZ772879 | MGnify/ENA primary metagenome ERZ772879 (study PRJEB29015, sample SAMEA2737682) | human gut metagenome | biome: human gut; feature: human-associated habitat; material: faeces | place: China | collected 2012 ... | reverse complement strand
TGGGATGGGACGTAGGTTTCGACCTTGTACTCCGCCGAGCGTAAATAGCTGGTGCTGCCCGCTGCCGGAGTTGCCAGCGCTGTAAAGGTCTTGGTCACCCCAATACTCCACGCTATGCGGATATACTTCTTCCCATTCTGCCTGCTGAACGTATAAGGGTTCGTTACACCGTTTCTTGTTACGGTTACTGTCCAGTTTTCATCCTTGGGGTAGTCCTCATAGTTTTTCAACACAAGAATTTGCTCATATTTAAATTCTTCGTTACCATCGACCTTCGTGCATTCGTTCCAGTTAAATTCCGAGCGCTTTACAAGGCGGACTTCCAGTTCCGGTTTCGGCAGGGCGTGCATAAAGGTCTGCACGCCGCTGGTGTTGGGGTTATCAGGCTGATTCGGGTCGTTGTTGGTGTTGTAGGGCGTTACACGCACGACGAAGTAACCCGTCCACGCTTTATCTGCCACAAAGGTATAGCTGCGCTGGTAGACGTCCGCTTTCAGATAGGGAACTGCATCCGGTGCGACAGTATCCGCATCGTTGCAGGGCAGAATTTCAACACGGTAGTAAGCGGCGGGGCTGGCTGTCGTGTCGTTCGGCTCGTCCCACGTCACTTCATAACGGCCATAGACGTTGTTGTCCGCGTCCTGCACCTGGCTGGCCTTGACGTGGATTTCTCCCGGCTTGGCGGGCTTGGTGCTGTCCAGCACGTACTTATAGTAGTTCTGGATGACCTCGTCCGTGATGTCCTCATTGTCCGGTTCGCCCTTGCGGTTGTCCTTGGTCGTCTGTGCGTTTTCACCGTAGACCAGTAGCAGCTGCCCGCGCTCACCGCCGTTGGCATCGTAGATATAACGCCGCGTCGATTTTTCACCAAAAGACTGCCCGGTCTTGACACCAATATAGCCCGTGCTGCCTGTTAGTTTTGTAATGTCGTAGCTGATTTGTTTGCCGTCGCTGCTTGTGGGCAGCATAGCAAAATAGGCATCGTCCGTTCCACCACCTGTATCCTTACCGATGAAGAGTCTGCGGCTGCCGGACTTGGTGTTTTCCTGCCGCTCGGTAAAGTTACTGTTCTGCGTGCCCCAGTTGATGCTTGTGGACAAGCCGGTTGTGGTGCGCGTCAGGGTTCTGTCGATTACGCCCGTAGCGGTTTGGGATTGACCTTGTATTTTCTTGTAGCTATTGGCAAAGGCCGCGCCGGAATCGATATAGTAGTTGTTATGACCCTCGATGTGTTCGCCATAAACAACCGTACCGTCTTTCATTGTCAATTCTGTGGACGAACGCTTGTCATAGGCAACAGGGTGCCAATCGTCCTTAACGACAGAGAAGCAGTTTGTGATTGTTGTGGGGGCTACACTGTAGCCGCCCATGGACCGGCTGCCGACAATACCGGCAATCCAGTAATATTTACCATTATTAGCGCTGTCATTATCGCCTTTTCTGGTTTGGGTCGTCATATTGGTGGTAAAGTTGCGGCACCGGTCAATATTGATGGTAACATACGGGATGGTTTTAAACTGGGCATTCCCATTGTAGCCGTTACCTTTTTTTACGCTGCTGACATTCGGATTGTCCACGCCATCCCACGGGCCCAAGTAAGCAAAAATGCCGACAGCCATCGATCTGGCTTGAATGCTTACAGTGCTGCCGTTGACACAGTCATACAGATCGATTGTCATAATGTCGGTGGCGTTCTTCATCTGCACTTTGCCAAAGATGCCGCCGATGTCGTTTGCGCTGCTCCAGCCATCAATAGACGACTTCATCGAGCCATGGTTCTGACAGGACAGGACGTTGACCGACGTGTTGGAGACAGGCGCATCATAGTAAGCCACAATACCGCCCATTGTACCGCAGTCACTGCCGCCGTCGTTGAAGTTCGTCTTCAGGTCGCCGAAGTTGTAGCAGTTTTGAAGCGTGCCGCCGTAGTTCGTCCAAAGCGAAATGACGCCGCCCGCATTGCCGGAACGACTGTTATAGACAGAGCCGAAGTTAATACAGTTTGTCAGCGTCCACCGGTCACCACTGCGGTTGTTCTGGTTGCAGATGATGCCGCCAACCTGCACATTGAAGCGGTTTGTGGAATCATAGTAATTAACATCATCGCGGTCATTGGCATCGCTTTGGGAAATATCACCCCTTTGGGTCGCGTTATTGCCCGTTTTCCAGAACGTCCGGCGGCTGAATCGACGCACGGCAGCGCAGTTTACCACAGTATCCAGCGCACTTGTGCCGGTCACATTGGATTCGTTCTGTCCTACGATGCCGCCAACGGTGGTATCATCGCGGGCTGCGTTATCCGCATAGACGAACCACTTACCGCTGGCCGTGCTGCTGATGCTGCCGTTCAGGCCGTTGAATCCGGTAATTCCGCCCAAGTGACCGCTGGCAAGGTTGTTCATATCCTTATTGCTGCCGCGCAAGCCGACAAGCAGATCGTTAGCGGCCAGACCCGTGTCGCTGTAAACGTTCGTGTAGCCCTTATTCGTCACAGTGTCAACGCCCTTGAGATCCACAAAGTTGGACACATAGCTAACTGTAGCGCCCGTCCCATTTACCGGGTTGCCGCGCAGCGCAGCGACAATTGCATTGGTGTCTCCGTCAGCGATCCTCTTTTTCAACTCGGGCATCAAATCGGTCTGCACAGTTTTGCTGCCGCTGCCCTTGATAGTGCCGTTGTTGGAGCCCGCGACGCCGCCCACAAAGCCGTAACGCGCCGTGATGATGCTGCCCGCGTTGCCGCTGCGCTCGGTGGCGACATAGCTGTTGACGATTTCGACATTGTTGCGGCCCGCAATGCCGCCCACATGGCTGGCACTGGCGAGCTTTTCGTCTGCGGTCTGGGTCGTGGTGATGTTGCTGATACCGCTGACCTGCAGTTTGATGTATTTGACCTCACAGCCGGTGATCGTGTTGTTGTTCAGACCGGCAATGCCGCCCACCGTGCTGCCGGTGCTGCGCGCACCGACGGAGACAAGGCCGTCCGTGTCCGCGTTGCCGCCCATCGTGCCGGAATAGGTACACTGATCCAGGGTACCGTCGTTCTGGCCTGCGACGCCGCCCAAATTTGTATATTTATCAAGATTTTGTGTAAGGTCCAGCAGAACGTTGGTGCTGCTGACCGTGCCGTGCTCCGTGGTGCAGCCCACCGCGCCGCCCAGCGTGACGGTGTTGGTGCCCGCGCGCAGACCGTCGTTCAGTGCCAGTGCGCCGTTCTCAACGCGGCAGCCGGTGACGGCACCATCGTTCATGCCCGCAAGGCCTCCAATCGTGACCGCCGGGGTGCTGAACCGCACGTTGACGTTTTCCGCCAGCTTCACGTTGCGGATGGTCGCGCCCTTGCCGTTGTACGCTGCAACAGCGCCGATGCTCTCCGACGTGCCGGTGATCGTGCAGCCGCTTACGCTGCTGTTATCTTCCGGCCCGGTCTCCTGACCGATGATGCCGAAGTTCGTGGCCGTGACGCCGCCCGCCGTGCCGTTGGCCGCGGTGACGGCGGCGCTGACCTGCACATTCTCAATCAGCGCGTCTTTATTATTATTGCCCGCGATGCCGCCCGCCTCGCCGTTGGTGGCGTAGACCTGATTCTGGGCATGGACGCAGGCGCTGATTTTGCCGCCCTCGTAGTTCTCGCCCGCAATACCGCCCGCATATTTTGTGCTGGCGCGCACCGAGGCGTAGTTATCCACACGGGTGATTTCGGCGCTGTTCGTACCGGCCACGCCGCCCGCGTAGTTGGCGGCAGTGACGCTGCCCCCGACCGCGCCGGTGGGGTTTTCAGCGCCGCAAATGCGGCCTGTATATATGCCGTTCTTCGTATTGATACCGGCCACGCCGCCCGCATAGCCGGTGGCGGTGACACTGCTTTGCAGCTTGCCGGACAGCGAAACGCTGCCGACGTTGGCACCGGCCACGCCGCCCGCGTACTGGTTGGCCTCCACCGTGCCAGTGCTGCTGTTGTCCCCCGTGCAGATGATGAGGCCCTTGCTTGCCGCAGCGTCAACGCCCAGGTTGACGCCCGCAATGCCGCCGACATAGCTGTCGCCGCGCACGGCGCAGTCTTTAGCCGGGTAGGCAGACTGAATAAGACCGCCGTTGACGCCCGCAACGCCGCCCAGATAGGTATACCCGGCTTCACGGTTGCCGAGGGACGCCGCCATGCTGCCGCCGGTGATCATGCCCTCGTTCCAGCCCGCAAAGCCGCCTGCGGCGCACTTGTGAGCCACTGTGCCGTAGTTTATGCAGTTTTTCAGCACCGTGTTGGGTGTGGCATAGCCGATGATACCGCCCGCCAGTGCGCCGTGCACGTCGTCGAAATCATAGCGGCCACCGGCCAGCGCGTTCAGCGATACGCCGCCTTTAAACGCGCCGTTGTTGGACGGGTTCAGGCCGCCGACGGACAGGGCGTTCTGCGTTGCGCCGTTGGTTGCCTTTTGAATCGTCAGCTTCGTATTGGCGTCGTTTGCGCCGACGATGCCGCCGACGTAGATGTCGGCCTGCAGGTTGAGCTTGTTCTGGAAGTTAGCAAGGGTGATTGTGCCGTCCGCCGTTTGCGCGTCGGTGCTGTCGGTCAGCACGCCGGTGTTCTGGTCAATCGTCGGCAGCAGCGCCTCCAGCGTGACGCCCGCGCGCTTGGGCGTCAGCAGACGGTTGTAGCCGATGATGCCGCCCGCGACGGCGTCGGCCTCGACGCGGCCCGAGGCCACATGTGTGTTAAACGCGCCGCCCGTCACGGTGAAGCCGCCCACCGGCAGGTTGGCGCCGATGACGCCGCCGACAAGCTGCTGACCCGCCACGCGGCTGACCGCCACAGTGGCGGAGGGCAGCGTGGAGGCGCAGTTCAGGCCGATCATGCCGCCGACAGCCTTGCCCGCCGCCACGATCTGGCCGCTGATGGTCAGGTTCTGGCCGGAGGTGTTGGAGATCGTCGCATTTTCATCGTTATAACCGGCCACGCCGCCCACGTAGTTGTTGCCGTACAGGATAGCACCCAGCGTCGGGGTGCCGTTCTCATCCCACGTAACAACGCCGTTTTTGCCGTTGCAGCCCGCGATGCCGCCGACGTAGTCGGCGCAGCCGCTCAGCCCCTTTAACAGGTTGATGCGGCGGGTATCGGTGGCGTTGTCGCCGGACATACGGTTGGCGCAGTTCCGCACGGTGGCTGTGGCAGTTGGGTCTTTACTGCCGCCCCAGCCGGCATCATTGACGCCGACGATGCCGCCGACGTAGGCCGCGTTCTGCCCAAAGGCCGCGACCAGACCCGTATTGGTCATGCCGCTGATTTGGCTGTTGCTGCCGTTGACCGACACGATGCCGCCGACGTAGCGGCTGCCAAAGACGTCACTGCTGTTCGTATCGTTCTGTTGTACGCCGCTGCCGGTAAAGCCACCGGCCAGACCGCCCACAAACCGGCTGCCGAGCACGTAGCCCTTGCCGGTCTTGCAGCCGTTCAGCACAATTTCCTTGCCGTAGCCGACAAGGCCGCCGACGAAATCACCCTTGAGGGGGCTGGCGTCGGTCAATGTGCCGGTTTCGTCGAAGCCCGCCTTGACCTGCTCCTTGAGCTGGGTCTCGGTCAGGTCGCTACGGGTCACGCTTTCGCAGCCTTGCAGGGTCACGCCCCTGCCGTAGCCCGCAATGCCGCCGAAGAACTGCCCCAGCACCAGGCTGCGCGCATCGCCCGCGGTATCGCCCTTATAGTTGGCACCCGCGCTGACCGTGCCGTTGTTCCTCAGGCCCGTCAGGCTCGGGGCGCTGGTATTTGCGCCTGTCGTAAACAGGTTGCCGACGACGCCGCCCGTAAAGCCGTTGCCGGTCACAAAGCCGTTGTTGACGATGTTCGTATCACCGTTCGTTTTCATCTGGGTAGCGTCCACCGTGCCGAACACGCCGCCCACGCCGACGCTGCGCCAGAGGGAGTTCTTTTCACCCGGCCCGGCCGCCGCAGCGGCGTAGCGGGCCTTCTCGGCCTGCTGGTCTGCCGCTATGTCTGTAACGCTTTTCGTGTTCTCGTCCACAAGCAGACCCGCCACCGTCACGTCCGACGCAACGGTCAGGTTCTGCATGACGGACTCGGCTTTGGGTATGGCAACGCCGACGAGACCGCCAATGCCGCGCGGCTCGTCTGTATAATAGGTATAGCTTTTGCCGCCAGCGTTTTGCGTCTGCGCTTTGCGCTGCGTTGCGGTGGTAGTGTTGTCAAACGCCAGCGCCGCGGCCACCAGCGCACTGGTCGAGGAGTTCGTGCCGCGGGTCAGGGCGCAGTTTTCCAGCGTGCCGGTGTTGACGCCGCAGAGTGCGCCGACGGCGCGCACATCGCGCCAGTTCTCGTCGTCCTTCGCCAGCGCCGTGACGAATTTGGTTGCAGTCAGCTTGAGCTGCTTTTCGTTCGGCAGCGTACCGGCGTCGACGGTCTCGGTCTTGACGTTGACCTGGATGTCCGGGTCGCGCAGTGTGATGTAAGAAATTTTGCCCTTGTTCTCGCCGATAAGGCCGACATAGTGGTCGGCCAGCTCGTCCTTCTCTGCCTTGCCGGTTTTTGCAACGGACTTGCTGCTCAATTGCAGATTGAGGATGGGCACACGGGTCGTCTTGGTTGTAAGGACCGTTGTTTTGCTCGTAAGTTCGATTTTTTCGCCCAGCTCCGGGATCGTCGGCCAGGCGACAGGGTCATTGAGGGACGGCACCTTGGCCGCCGGGTACCGCTCACCCGACGCGCAGTAGACCGTGACGCCGCCGCCCGTCCAGTTCAGGCCGGTGCTGTTGCTGGCCTGAGGGGTCAGCGTGTAGGTGCCCTTGTCGTCAATCTTCCAATCCGCAGACCAGCGCAGGTTGTACAGATGGCGGAAATATTTCAGGTCAGCCGTGACCGCCGTGCCGCCCTTGGCCAGCAGGGTGTTTTCCTCGTTCGTCGTTTCCTCTTTGCTGGCTGTGTAGGTATCGCTGTAGTTCTCCCGCGGCTCGGCGCGCATGGCAATGTAGATGTCCTTCGGGTCGTTCAGCAGACGGGTGATGCTGTACAGGCTCGTGGCGGCAACCTCGTCGTTCTCACACGCACGCAGCAGCGCCGCGTCCGCCATGGCGTCCAGCGTCAGCACAAAGCTGCCCTTGTTGTAGCTTAGCGGGAAGTAGAGTTCTTTCTTGGTTTCTGTCCGTTGGCCCGCATTATCATACGTATAAATCGTAACAGGCATCTTGGTGATGACCTGCTTGTTATCATCCGCCGCACCCGCGGTGTCGCGCTTGATCGTGATGGTAAACAGCGGTTTTCGATTGTCGCCGGTGTCCCCGGCGGCGTAGGCCGTGGCCGTGTAGGAGGTGTCCAGATCACCGAGGCTGGAGTTGCCGCTCCAGCTCAGGGTCAGCGTCTCGCCGTTCGTCAGGCGGGGATTCTTGACCTTCAGCTTCGTCTGCACCAGCTGCACAACGTTGACGCGGTCCTCGGCAGAGTAGTAGCCGACAAGGGTGTCATTGCGGCGGTGGTCATAGCTGCGGTCATAAATATTCGTAGCACCGTCCTGATTGAAGCGGAGCTTATCGGATTTGGTATCGTAAAAGACCGAGTAGACCTGCCCGCTCTGCACGTCGATCTCGACGCAGATCGAGGCATTCAGCAGCGAGGCGTCGTAGATGTAATCGCCCAGCAGCTCCTTGACCAGCGCGTTATGGTTGCCCGCGGCAGCGCCCGTGCGGTCATAGTAGAGCGCGGCCACGTTCTGGTTCAGTTCGGTCTTGGTGCGGCTCACAAGGGTTTTGCCGTCCGCGTCGGTCACGGTGACGTCGTTTTGGAAGTGGTCGCCCGTGCTGCCCTCCTCCATGACCTGCCGGCGGAACGCATCCAGCTCCCCCGCCGTCTCCATCCGGGTCAGGGAGATCTGCGCCGTCTGGAACAGCGTGCGGGCGTTGGCCTCGTTCTTTTCAAACCGGGCCAGCCGCGTGTAGGCGATCAGCCCGCCGCCGACCAGCGCCGCCAGAATGGCCGTGATAGCCAGAACGACCATCAGCTCCACCAGCGTAAAACCTTTCTTTTTGTTTTTTATAATTTTATTGTACTGCACCATAGATGCTCCCGTCGTTTCTCCGGTGAAAGGTTACAATTAGACACAATATCAGATTATATATATTGGCATTATACTCGGAATGTGACGTTTTCGCAAGAAACTCCGCGAGATTTCAGCAAATTTACACCAAATATAGTGGGTCAGCGGCAAGTTGTGCACGATTTCGCCATAATTTCCGTTAGCTTTGAACAAAAAGCAGAGTTTTTTTCGCGAAATTTCTTGCAAATACAGGCCCGGCACGGTATACTAAATAGCGTGTTATTATATGGTAGAGGATGTGTAACAATGCTGGCAGCACGACTGGGCGCATGGCTGCGCCATACCGGGGAACGCTGGGCCAAAGCTGCGTTTGCGGAAAAGCTCGCCGTACTGCTGGCGCTGGGCGCTGTCCTGTATACTATTGTGACCGGCGCGGCGGAGCTGCGCTATCAGGCCCGTGCGCGGGAGGCCCTGGCTCAGGTCAAGGCTGCGCGGCTGGCGGCCAGTGCCGTGTCTGCCCAGTGCTACTCCGCCGGGCAGACGTTCGCCGACCAGACAAGCGCGGACGGCTTTGCGGACGGCATCGCCGAGGAAATCCGCACGCTGGGCTCACTGCCCGGCACAGTGACGCTTTTGCAGATCGACCCGAACGGCTACACCGTGCAGCGGCTCCTGTATCAGGAGAACGGCATGTACGCCATCTATGATGCCGACGGCGGTTACCGCGTTTTCCGCGCGGAGGACCGGCTGCAATACGGCGCGGGGGTGGGCCATGCTGCTGCTTGAGCTTCTGTTGGGACTCATTCGTTTTCTGCTGGGCGCGGCGCTGTTCAGCTTTATGAACGTCGTCGCGTGGCGGCTGCCGCGGGGCATGGACCCGCTGAAGGGCCGCAGCGTATGCCCGCAGTGCGGCCACACGCTGGGTGCGCCGGACTTAGTGCCTATGTTCAGCTGGTTATTCTTGCGCGGGCGGTGCCGCCACTGCGGTGCGCACATTCCGGCGCGGTACCTGCTGGTGGAGCTTCTGGGCGGCGTGCTGGCGCTGGGCTGCACTTGGCGGTACGGCGCTGCCTACGCCCTGCCGGGCGGGCTGTTCGGCATGAGCTGGGCCGCGCTGCTGGCGCTGGCGGTCTGCGGGATCTTGCTGAGCGTTTCGCTCATTGATGCCGAGACGCAGACCATCCCGGACCGGCTGAATCTGGCGCTGGCGGTCTGCGGCGCGGTGAGCGTGCTGCTCTCCCCTGCCGACTGGCTGCCGCACATCATCGGTGCGCTCTGCGTCAGTGTGCCGATGTTTCTGCTCTGCCTTGTCATCGACGGCGCGTTCGGCGGCGGCGACATCAAGCTGATGGCAGCCGCCGGGCTGTTCCTGGGCTGGCAGAATACGCTGCTGGCGATGTTTTTCGGCATTGTTTTTGGCGGTATGTACGGCATATACCTGCTGGCCGCCAAAAAGGCAGGGAAGAAAGACCACTTCGCCTTCGGCCCGTTTCTGTGTGCGGGCATCGTGATCGCGATGCTGTTTGGCGGGCCTGTTTTGGAATGGTACTGCGCGTTTTTGTGATGCTCCTTGCCTCCCTCTGCGAGGGAGGTGGCCCCGCAGGGCCGGAGGGAGAGAACCTTTCCATAGCCCGAAATATGTCGGATTATCGCAAGGTTCTCTCCCCCACCGCCTGCGGGCGGAGCCCCCTCGCAGAGGGGGCCAAGGGAATCAGCCTTTCATCTATTTCTTTCGGAGGAATCTCCCTCATGCCACGTTTTCGTTATACTGCCACCAATGAGAAGGGCAAGACCGTCCGCGGACTGCTTGAGGCCCCCAGCGAGGAGGCGCTCTACGCCAAGCTGCGCAATGACGGCCTGTACATGACCGACGCGCAGGAGGCCCAGAAGGCCCACGCGACGTTCCGCCCGCTGAAAACCGCTGTGCTGGCGGATTTCTGCCGCAACCTGGGCACCCTGCTGACCGCCGGTGTGCCGCTGGTGCGTGCGTTCCGCATCATGGCGGACGAGCGCACCATCGACGTCCGCCAGAAGGCCCTGTACGAGGCCATCCTGAGCGAGCTGCGCAAGGGCGTGCCGCTGTCCGATGCGATGGAGTCCTGCGCACCCGCGTTCCCCACCCTGCTGCTGGCCATGATCCGCAGCGCCGAGGGCACCGGCAGCATCGACCACGCCTGCGCCCGCATGGCAACCTACTATGAGCGTGAGCACAAGATGAACCAGCAGGTCGGCAACAGCATGATGTACCCCATTATCCTGTCCGTGCTGATCGTCGGCGTTATTGCGATTTTGATGACCTTTGTTCTGCCGCAGTTCAAACCGATGTTTGACCAGATGGAGACCCTGCCGTTCCTGACCCAGCTGCTGTTTGACGTCAGCGACTTTGTCGGTGCCAACTGGCCGGTGCTGCTCGTCGCGGCGGCGCTCATCGTCTTTGGCGGCAAGCTCCTGCTGGCGCAGCCGAAGGTCCGCCGCCAGTGGGACCGCTTCATCCTGCACGCGCCAGTGGTCGGCGTGCTGAACCGCAAGATCTGCACGGCGCGCTTTGCCAGCACACTGTCCAACCTGTACGGCAGCGGCGTGCCCATCATCACGACCCTGGCCGCGGCACGTGATGCCATCGGCAACCGCTGGATCGAGAGCCAGTTCGGTGACGCGCTGGACAGCATCCGCGCAGGCCACAGCCTGTCGGAGGCGATTGCGGGCATCGACGGTTTTGAAGTGAAGCTCTCCTCCTCCGTCGCTGTCGGCGAGGAGACCGGCAAGCTGGACAGCCTGCTGGCGACCATCAGCGAGACACTCGACTATGAGGCCGAGATGGCGACCAAGCGCCTTGTCACGCTGCTGGAGCCCGTTATGATCGTTGTTATGGGTCTCGTGGTCGGCGGCATCGTGGCCGCGGTCATCGTGCCCATCTACCAGTCCTACGGCACCATCGGCGCGTCGAGCGGCGCGATTTAAATTCTATTCCGGGAGGCCCACCATGGCACTTCTTACCTCTTTATATCTGTGCAGCCGCACGGTGTATGCCGCCGTCGGCACGCCCACGGGCAGCGGGGCGCGCGTTGTCGCCGCCGCCCAGACCGAGCTGCCCGAGGGCTGCCTGATCAACGGCGTCATCACAAACGAGGCGGACCTGACCGCCGCGCTCAAAGAGTTTTTCACCGCCAACAAGCTGCCGATGAACCGCGTGGCGCTGATTGCGGGCGGCAGCCAGTTCATGCACCGCATCCTGACGCTGCCCGCCATGAGCGAGAAAAAGCGGATGGCCGTGCTCTCCCATGAGCTTGCCAGCGGCGGCGCCGAGGTCAGGGCTCCGCTGGACGACTACATGCTGCTCTCCCGCGATGCCAAGACCCGCGTGGATACCGTGCTGGCCACCCGCGTGGAGCAGAGCGTCATTGCCGGGTACGACGCGCTGGCCAAGGCCGTCGGCTTCAAGCTGTACAGCATCGACTTAGGGCTGGCCGCGCCAATCAAGGCCGTGCGCACGATCCCCGATTTGCAGCAGAAAACCTTCGTGCTGCTGCAATTTGACGATGACACGATCTCTGCCTGCCTGTTTGTGCAGGGGCAGTACACCTACTCGACCCGCAGCCGCCTGTTCAACCCGCGCGGCTCGGCGGAGTCCGGCACCGAGATCGCGCAGAAGCTCTCGGGCCTGATCCAGTTCCACACGACCAGCAAGAGCGAGCACCGCATTGAGACGGTCTGCTTTGCCGGCTCCACGGCGGACGACCTTGCGGTCTGCCGCCCGGGCTGTGAGGCGCTGGGCCTGCAGGTGGCCCGCTTCCCGGATTCACCCACCGTCAGGCTGCCGTCCGGTACCGCGCTGGCCGATGTGCTCTACGCGGCGGGCAACCTGATCGCACGCTGATTTTTACCTGCAAATACTTGCCCCGGGGGCTTATCATTATGGCTATGAAACAGAACAACTTTTATCTGCGCTGGCAGAAGGCCGCCGGTGCGGCCAAGTCGGAGTCCCGCAGCCAGGGCCTGCGGACGCTGGTGCCCGGCCTTGCTGTCGTGGCTGTCTCCATGCTGGGCTGGGGTGTGCTGACACTGCACACCTCGATGCTGAAAAGCCAGCGGGAGGACATCCTGAACTGGTGCAGCGACAATACCGAGCCATACCGCGCCGCAACGCAGGATTCCGAGTCTGCGGCGCAGTTCCGCTCGCTGACCGACTATTCCGACGGGATGACCGAGCTGCTGAACAGCTACCCCGACGTGACCAGCAGTCTGCTGCACCGCGTCGAGGCTGCCGGCGGGTCCGGCATCACGATCCAGTTCACCGACTACAACGCATCGACGGGCGAGCTGCTCTTTAACGCGAACTCCTCCCAGGTCATCGACATTCCGGCCTACATCCGTTCCCTGCAGAACTGCGGGGTGTTTTCCACCGTCAGCTACACCGGCTACAAGGCCGATGACGACGGCTATTCCATCGATCTGCGCTGTGTGCTGGCAGCGCCGCAGCAGTAAAGGAGGGCGCTATGGAAATTGCACCAATGACAAAGCGCGATAAAATTCTGCTGTACGTCGTTCTGATGCTGGCGTTCGTTGTGCTTTTTGTCCGGTTCCTGCTGATTCCGGGCATTGAGAACCACCAGCAGGCCGACGCCGATCTGCGCGAGGCGCAGGACGCCCAGACCTCCATGCAGGATGCGATCATGCTGGCCGGGACCTACGCCGCCGAGAAAAACAACAACTGGGGCGAACTGCAGACCGCCAACGCCAACTACTACAGCCTGCTGAGCAGTGACGAGCTGGACACGCTGGTGACAAGCCTGGAGCTGAACCACAATTTACAGCCAGACTCGCTGACCATCGGCGAGCCTGTGACCCAGAGCCTTACCTATTATACCGCCAGTGAGAACGCCGGACAGAGCGCTGCCCCCAGCGCAGCCGCGTCCGCCTTTGCCGGTGACGACGACAGTGACGACGACAGCATCACCGCCGACACCGTCGGCACGACGGCCCAGGGCAACGCCATTTTGCAGCAGATCTTAGCCTCCGACCTCATCTTGGACTATGACCAGCCGGGCTATTACCGCAGCGTGGCGATCAGCTTCTGCTGCACGGGCGAGGACAGTGATTTTCTTTCGATGCTGGACGACATGGCCGCGAACTACCCGTCCGTACAGCTTGTATCCTTCTCCATTGATACCCGCAGCTTCGCCGACACCGACGGCAGCGCCGTGACGGCCACGGCGTTCAATGTATCCCTGAACGTGATCCTCTGTGACAAAGGAGGCGTACAGCCGTGAAAAACATCCGCCTCGGCGACGTTCTGATCGAGTTCGGCTATATCACGCCCGACCAGCTGAACACCGCCCTTGCCTACCAGAAAGAGCACCGCGACCTGCGCGTCGGCCAGGCTTTGCAGGAGCTTGGCTACGTCAATGAGCGTCAGGTCCTGGAGGCACTGGCCCAGCGCCTCCAGCTTAAAATGATCGACATCGAGCACACCAACGTCGATGTGACCGCCGTTGAGAAGGTCCCGCAGGAGCTTGCGCAAAAGTACGATATGATGCCGATTGCGCAGAGTCCGCGCGCGCTGACGATTGCCGCCAACGACCCGCTGAACTACTACGCCCTTGAGGACATCCGCCAGCTGACCGGCCTCGAACCGGAGATCGTGCTGGCCGAGCTGGAGCCGCTGCGCCGCGCCATCCGCTACTATTACGCCGAGGTCAGCGCCCGCAAGGCGGCCCGCACCGCCAACGACAGCGACATGGCCGCCGCCCAGACCGAGGATCTGGCCATCGACATGACTGCCGAGGGCGGCGACCTCGACGCGCCCATCATCCGTCTGCTGAACAGCCTCGTGCAGCGTGCCGTCACGACGACGGCGTCGGATATTCACATCGAGCCGTTCGAGGGCGAGACGAAGGTCCGTATGCGCATCGACGGCGTCATTATCGACTATGTGACGCTGCAGCGTGCTTTGCACCAGCCGCTGATCGCGCGTATCAAAATCATGTCGAACCTTGACATTGCCGAGCACCGCATCCCGCAGGACGGCCACTTCCGCGCACGTCTCGAGACCGGCCCCGACGTCAACGTCCGTGTTTCGATCCTGCCGACGGTCTTTGGCGAGAAGGCCGTTCTGCGTATTCTGTCCAGCAACACCTACATCAAAAATGCCAGCCATTTCGGCATGAACGACGAGACCTACAAGCGCTTTCTGCCGCTGCTGAACCGCCCGAACGGCATCGTCTACCTGACCGGACCGACAGGCTCCGGCAAAACGACGACGCTGTACATGGTCCTGCAGACGATTGCCGAGCGGCAGGTCAACGTCTCGACGATCGAGGACCCCGTGGAGCGCAACCTGGCCCGCATCAACCAGACGCAGGTCAACAACATTGCCGGCCTGACGTTTGAGAGCGGTCTGCGCGCCCTGCTGCGCCAGGACCCCGACGTCATCATGGTCGGCGAGACGCGCGACGCCGAGACAGCGTCCATCTCGGTGCGTGCGGCCATCACGGGCCACATGGTTTTCTCAACGCTGCACACAAACGACGCACTGTCGTCCATTGTCCGTTTGGAGGATATGGGTGTCGAGCGGTACATGGTCGCAAACTCCGTCGCGGGCCTCGTGGCTCAGCGTCTGATGCGCCGCGTCTGCCCGCACTGCGCCAAGCAGATGCCGGTCACGGCGGAGGAGCGCACCTATTTAGGGCCTGACATCCCGTTTGTCCGCCGCGGCACGGGCTGTACCCAGTGCAACGGCACGGGCTACCGCGGGCGTATCGCCATCCACGAGCTGGTCATCATCAACCGTGAGCTGCGCGAACTGATTTCTGCCGGGGCAACGCAGGCGCAGCTGACCGAGGCCGCCCGCCGCAGCCAGGGCATGACGAGCCTGCGCGAGGCCGCCCTGCAGCTCGTCCGCGAGGGCGAAACCACCCCCGAGGAGCTGCTGAAAATCACGTTCTATGAGGAGTGACGGGAGGAGTAACTGCCATGCAGATCCATGAGCTCACCGCGCTGGCGCGGAACAACAAGGCCAGCGATATTCATATCTCCGAGGGGCTGCCGCTGATGTTCCGCATCGACGGGCATCTGGCGGAGGCACCGGTCCAGCTTTCGGCGGCAGAGACGCGCTCGCTGATTTTGAGCCTGATGGACGAGGCCCACCGCGAGGCCATCACATCGGAGCGCATCGACGCAGACTTTGCGCTTGTCGCGCCCGACGGTACCCGCAGCCGTGTGAACGTCTTTTACCAGCAGGGCAGGGCCGCGGCCACACTGCGCCTGCTGAACGACTCCATCCCGACCTTGGAGGAGCTGGCCATGCCGCCCGTTCTGACAAAGCTGGCCGACGAGCCGCGCGGCCTGATCCTGGTCACCGGCCCCACGGGCAGCGGCAAATCCACCACGCTGGCCGCCATGATCGACCACATCAATAAGACGCGCAGCGACCACATCATCACGATTGAGGACCCCATCGAGTACGTCTATCAGGGCCGCTGCTCGCTGATCCACCAGCGCGAGGTCGGCGCCGATGTGCGCAGCTTTGCTTCGGCGCTGCGCAGCGCCCTGCGTGAGGACCCCGACGTCATCCTCGTCGGCGAGATGCGCGACTATGAGACGATTTCCGCTGCCGTCACGGCTGCCGAGACCGGACACCTTGTCATGAGCACGCTGCACACCATCGGCGCGGCGCAGACGATTGACCGCATCATCGACGTCTGCCCTGCCGGTGCGCAGAACCAGATCCGCGGCCAGCTGGCCGCCGTGCTGCGCGGCGTCATCACCCAGCAGCTGCTGCCGCTGGCCGTCGGCAAGGGCCGCTGTGCCGCCACGGAGATTCTGGTGGGCACCGACGCCGTCGCAAACCTGATCCGCGAGGGCAAGTGCTACCAGATCCCGAGCATCCTGCAATCCGGCGCGGCCCTTGGTATGCACAGCCTGAACGCCGACCTGGCCCGCCTTGTCAGCACAGGCCGCATCACCCGCGAGGCCGCCGAGCGCTGCGCCACGAACAAGAGCGACCTGAAAAATTACCTGTAAGCAAAATAAAAAAGGGGTATCTGCCGTTCATGCGACAGATACCCCTTCTTTTTTACTGACTCGCAGGTTCACGTTGTCAGCCTTCCCCCTTGGGGGAAGGTGCCCGAGGCCCGCCCGAGGGCGGATGAGGGGCAGCCCTGCGGTGATTCCCCGTTCGCGCTCTGCTTTTCGCAAGCTCATCCCTCATCCGGCCCTGCGGGGCCACCTTCCCCCACTTGGGGGAAGGCAAAGCTGCCGCCCATTCACGGGCAAAGCCCCTCCGGCCATCGCTGCCGCGCACCTCACTTTTCTGCCCCTTCCTTCCCCTGCGCCAAAATCCTTACCAGCCACCCGGGCACGGGGGCGCCCATGGCGGCGGCGTTCTCGGCAATGGAACCAAGCTCGGTAAAAATGTACCACACCAGCACCACCGGCAGCACCACGCCGTTCACCTCAAGGCCCAGCCCGGGAAGGTTGGCAACGGCCACCGCCAGCACGGCGTCGGTCAGGGCGCACACCAGCACAACGACCACCATCCCGGCCTTGTGCCAGATGCCGTCTCTGGCCACAGAACTGGCCCACTCTCCCCTGCTGGCGGCCGCCGCGCTGCCGGAGAGCCAATCCAGCACCATGCAGGCAGCCCAGGCCACCACCAGCCAGCCCAGCCAGCCGAATGCCGCGGTAAAGGCACCGCAGGCGGCTGCAATCACCGCCTTGACCCACAGGAAAATGTTGTCGTCTTTCATGGTTTACTCCTTTCGTTCACGCTGCCTGCGCGGTGCCCTTGGCACCTACGGCGGACAGCTTGTCCAACACGGCCTTGGCATCACCCTGGGTGATGGGGCCGACCTCGATGTTCTGATGCGCCATCTCGGCATCGCTGAATTCTGCCCAGTACAGCCGCATGGCCACCAGCTGCAGCTGGATCGCAAGGCTGAACACCGCCATGGCCTGGGCGTTGGTCAGGTTGCTGGCACAGATGGTCTGCAGCGTGGAGGCGGCAGGCTTGTCCTCGGCCGGGCGCTCGACCGCATGCTCACCGGGACCGTAGGTGTAGACGCTGCTGCTGGCGGTGGTGAAGTCATCATCCAGCCAGGTCAGCGGATTGGTGCGCTTGCCGCCCAGCAGCACCTCGAAGTGCAGGTGTGCCCCAAACACGTTGCCGGTGGCACCGCTGTAGCCGATCAGCTGGCCCTCCTTGACCTTCTCACCCTTGGCAACAAGGAACTTGAACAGGTGGGCGTACCGGGTCACAAGGCTCTGCTGCTTGTAGTCGGCGTGGCGGATGTCCACATAGTTGCCGTAGCTCTGCAGGCTGCGCTCGTCGGTGGTGTGGCCGTCCCACAGCTGGGTGGCCGACACCGTGCCGTCCTCTGCCGCGTAGACCGGGCGCACGGCGGTGTTGCCGATCTGGGTGCGCAGGTCGATGCCGTTATGGCTGCGGCCGTTGTTGTAGTGCCAGCCCTGGGTCAAAATGTGCTGATCCAGCGGCCAGCGGAGCAAAACTTCGCCATTCGATAATCTCATTTAAGTGTCCTTTCGTGAGTAAATCATAATCGATGGAAATTGTTACCAAAACCTTAACTTTTCAAAAATGCCTTGACAATGGAAGCATTGTG
>ERZ772879.1278-NODE-1278-length-17839-cov-4.457490_pt1 | contig 17839 bp, 12 predicted proteins | sample MGYA00580582_ERZ772879 | MGnify/ENA primary metagenome ERZ772879 (study PRJEB29015, sample SAMEA2737682) | human gut metagenome | biome: human gut; feature: human-associated habitat; material: faeces | place: China | collected 2012 ... | reverse complement strand
CCTCGGCATTCTTGCTGCGAGGTGCGCGTCATGCAATTGCATGACATACCTCTCAGCTGACATATTGTCAAACTAAGTTATTATAGCATTCATGATTTATCATGTCCATAAAAAACTGCCTTCATCTGCATTTTTGCTCATTTTTTTGCTCATTTTTACATTCTGAAATTTTACATTCATTTTTCAATTATTTTCATTTAAACTGTTGATTTTTAGTATTTTTCCTGTATAATGATTTTCAGGTCGTTTGTTAACAAATACTAAACTTTGAGTTTAATTTTATTTTTGTTGGTGACGGCTTTTATCATGTTTACTTTAAATCAACACAAGGAATCCATAATGATTCTTTCAGAAAGGTGGATTTTTGATGGATATCGGCAAAAAGATTAAGGAACTCCGCGTCGCCAAGGGGCTCACCCAGGAAGAGCTGGCAGACCGCAGTGAACTGTCCAAGGGATTTATTTCCCAGCTGGAACGGGATCTCACCTCCCCGTCCATTGCGACATTGATGGACATTTTGCAGTGCCTGGGCACAACCGTCTCAGAATTTTTTCAGGAAGAGCCGGAAGATCAGATTGTATTTCGAAATGAAGACTATTTTGAGAAAATTGATTCTGAACTTGGCAGCAAGACCGAATGGATCATACCGAACGCTCAGAAAAATATGATGGAACCGATCCGTCTGACTCTAAAGCCTGGCGGATTAACTTACCGGGATCTCCCACACGAAGGTGAAGAATTTGGTTATGTATTAAAAGGAAGTATCAAGATTCATATCGGACATAAAAGTTACACTGCGAAAAAAGGAGAATCTTTTTATTTCACACCTCACTCTGAACATTATATAGAAGCTTTTGGCACATCCGGTGCCGTTATTTTATGGGTCAGCACCCCGCCGAACTTTTAGGCTGAGCAGACTTCTTATCTATTAGGACTTCCTTGATAGCCAGCCTTAAGTTCTAAATTATAATTACATTTTTGGAGGACAATGAACATGTCTAATAAATTAATCGATATTGTAAATATATCCAAAGCATTTGATGAAAATGTCGTACTAGACGAACTGAATCTTTATATCCGGGAAAATGAATTTTTAACTCTTCTGGGACCAAGCGGTTGCGGAAAAACAACACTGCTTCGTATTCTTGGTGGATTCGAGACTCCTGACTCTGGAAAAATCATCTTCGATGGTCAGGATATCACGAACCTGGCTCCAAACAAACGACAGTTAAATACCGTATTCCAGAAATATGCACTTTTTACCCATATGACCATTGCAGAAAATATTGCATTCGGGCTAAAGATTAAAGGAAAATCTCAGAATTACATCAATGATAAGATTCGTTATGCGTTAAAACTTGTTAATCTTGAAGGCTTCGAAAACCGTACTCCTGCTTCCTTAAGCGGCGGACAACAGCAGCGTATCGCTATTGCCAGAGCCATTGTAAATGAACCGAAAGTCCTGCTTCTTGACGAACCTCTTGGTGCTCTTGACTTAAAGCTGCGCCAGGATATGCAGTACGAACTGATCCGCTTAAAAAATGAGCTTGGCATTACATTTATTTACGTCACTCATGATCAGGAGGAAGCCCTGACTATGTCCGATACGATCGTCGTTATGAACCAGGGATATATCCAGCAGGTAGGAACACCGGAAGATATTTATAATGAACCGAAGAATGCGTTCGTTGCAGACTTTATCGGTGACAGTAACATTCTTTCCGCCACGATGGTACATGACCGGCTCGTCAATATTCTCGGCGCCAACTTTCCATGTGTCGATGAAGGATTCGGTCAGAAGAAGCCTGTTGATGCAGTGATCCGCCCGGAAGATATCGACCTTGTAAAACCAGAAGACGGAATTATCCGAGGCGTTGTTACACATGTTATTTTCAAAGGTGTTCACTATGAGATGGAAGTCATGGCAAATAATTACGAATGGCTCGTGCACAGCACCGATATGTTCCCAGTCGGAGCAGAAGTCGGACTGCGCGTAGACCCATTTGATATTCAGATCATGAAAAAACCAGAATCTGAAGATGAGGAGGCGGTACCAATTGAAGAATAGTAAATTATTAAAACAGATGCTTGCCGGTCCGTATCTTCTCTGGTCAGCAGCATTTATCATCATTCCTCTTATCATGGTCTTCTACTATGGTCTGACGAATAATGACGGTGTATTCACCATGATGAATCTTGCCAGGATCACAGAACCTGAGAATTTAAAGGCATTGGGACTGGCACTTTTGTTATCCCTTGTCAGTACGATTATCTGCCTGATTCTCGCATACCCTCTGGCTATGATCCTGACTGGACTTGGCGTCAATCAGTCCAGCTTTATCGTACTGATTTTCATCCTGCCAATGTGGATGAATTCTTTGCTTCGGATCATTGCATGGCAGAACCTGTTGGAAAAGAACGGAGTTATCAACAGTCTCCTTCATTTTTTCCATTTACCGGCACTGGAAATCATCAACACTCCATATGCCATCGTACTTGGTATGGTCTATGATTTTCTGCCATTTATGATCTTACCAATTTACAATGTACTGTCCAAAATTGACACAAATGTTATCGAAGCAGCCAGAGATCTTGGTGCAAACAGTGTGCAGACATTTACAAAAATCCTGCTGCCACTGAGCGTTCCAGGGATCATCAGCGGAATTACCATGGTCTTTGTACCGTCACTGACAACTTTTGTCATCTCCGACCTCTTAGGTGGAAGTAAGATTCTCCTGATCGGTAATGTTATTGAGCAGGAATTTAAACAAGGAAGTAACTGGCACTCTGGCAGCGGTATGTCCCTTGTACTGATGATCTTCATTTTGATCAGTATGGCATTGATCGCAAAATACGATAAAGACGGGGAGGGAACTACATTTTGATCAAGAATTTTTTTAAACGGTTTTATCTGGTGCTGATATGCGTCATTTTGTACGCGCCAATCATCACCCTTATGGTATTATCCTTTAACTCCTCAAAATCCCGTTCCAAATGGGGAGGTTTTACAACAAAATGGTATGTGGAATTATTTAAAAATAATTCCATTATGAACGCACTTTATACGACACTGATCATCGCATTGTTATCTGCACTGATTGCTACGATTCTCGGTACTGCTGCCGCTATCGGTATTCAGGCAATGCGAAAGAAAATGCGTACTGTCGTGACTGGTGTAACCAATATTCCTATGTTAAATGCCGATATTGTGACAGGAATCTCTCTTATGCTGTTATTCATCGCATGTAGATTTTCCCTTGGATTTAAGACAATCCTGATTGCACATATTACCTTTAATATTCCCTATGTAATCCTGAGTGTTCTGCCAAAGCTGCGGCAAACGAACGTCAGCACTTATGAGGCCGCCCTGGATCTTGGCGCTTCTCCGTTATACGCTTTTTTCAAAGTCGTATTTCCGGACATTCTGCCAGGTGTGTCCTCCGGTTTCCTACTGGCATTTACTATGTCCTTAGATGACTTTATCATTACGCATTTTACAAAAGGACCTGGTGTCGACACTCTGTCCACCAAGATTTACAGTGAGGTGCGAAAAGGAATCAATCCTTCCATGTATGCACTGTCCACATTGATGTTCCTGGTTGTCATGATTCTTTTGTTATTGATCAACATGAACCCAGATGAAAAAGCTGCCGGTGCAAAAAATGCTAAAATTTCCAAAGTTGCCAGTCAGCATCCAAAGCTTCGCAAATTCCGCAAAGTTATGATGTCGAGAGTGGTTCCGGTCTGTATGGTCGTTCTCATTCTGGCAGGTGGAATTTTCTATGGTATCCGCTCAAAAAGTTCCAGTGACAAACAGGTCATTGTGTATAACTGGGGAGAATATATCGATCCGGAAACTTTAGATATGTTTGAAGAAGAAACCGGCATTGATGTCGTTTACGAAGAATATGAAACAAACGAGATCATGTATCCAAAAATACAGTCAGGCGCCATTGCCTACGATGTCGTATGCCCGTCCGACTACATGATCCAGCGCATGATTGAAAATAATCTGCTGGCTGAACTGAATTTTGACAATATTCCGAACATCAAGAATATTGGAAGCACTTATATGGAGCATTCCAAAGAGTTTGACCCGGAGAATAAATACTCTGTTCCTCACCTTTGGGGAACTGTAGGAATCCTTTACAATAAAACTATGGTCGACGATCCTGTAGATAGTTGGGGAATTCTGTGGAACGAAAAATACAAAGATAGTATCCTCATGCAGGATAGTGTCCGTGATGCATTTGGCATCACATTAAAATATCTTGGCTACTCATTGAACTCAACCGATCTGGACGAACTGACTGAAGCTAAGAATAAACTGATCGAACAAAAGCCACTTGTCCAGGCCTATGTTGTCGATCAGGCCCGTGATAAAATGATTGGAAATGAGGCTGCTCTCGCTGTCATCTACTCTGGAGAAGCTATCACCTGTCAGCTTGAAAATCCGGACCTGGAATATGTCATTCCAAAAGAAGGAAGTAATATGTGGATTGACTCCTGGGTCATCCCGAAAAACGCAAAGAATAAAGAAAACGCAGAAGCTTTTATCAATTTCATGTGCCGTCCGGACATTGCTAAGATGAACTTCGACTATATCACCTATTCCATCCCGAATGAGGAAGGAAGAAAACTCCTCGATCCGGAATACCGTAATAATCCAATTGTATTCCCAGATGATAAAGCACTGGAAAATTGCGAAACATTCAAATTCCTGGGAGATGAAAATGATGCCATATACAATGAATTATGGCGTCAGGTAAAATCCAAATAAAAAAGAATCTCGCCTGCGAGATTCTCCGCCTGCGGCGGGTCGCAATATGCGACATGTTTCTTATCCGCCGCAGTGCGATCCTCACGGAGTGTTTTTTATGTAATGGAAACGAAGTTTCCTATTACATAAAAAACCGTCTCAAGCTGTTGCTTGAGACGGTAATAAAATCTTATTATCGCGGTACCACTCATCTTGACCATCCGGTCCACTCTCTCATGTACTATCATACACGCCTGATTGATAACGGGTTCGGTTCCCGGTGACTCCTACTGCTGATACATGGCTCTGTATGCTTCATGTATGTTGTTCAGGTCACCCTCGAAAGTCCATTCAGTAAAATGATCCATACTGCAATCCCACCACCTGCAGCTCTCTGTAATATCAACAGATTACTTACTACTCTTTCTCAACGGTTTTTCTTTATGGTGTTACTTTAATACATTAACGTATCTTTGTCAACACCTTTTTTTATTTTTATGAGAAGTATACGAGTTCATCTTCCGGCTTCTCGGCTGGAGTTATGGAAATTGGATACAATACAGGACCTTTTCCCTTGTACTCTTTTGCGAATTCTACGTGTACTTCTGCTGTGATATTGATCCAGGATTTGTGCGGAATTTCATCCTCCCTGTCGTATTTCGTTTTGAAACCGATGAAGGTAACATCCTCCACACAGCAGGTCATTGCAAAACGTCCCGGAACCATAATTCCTTTTTTCAGTTTGTCCGGATTGTATACAAGTGCTAAGAAAGAAACTTTCTTACCCTCATACTTTTTCGGATTGTCCTGACAATCCATATACCAGATTGCATAATCTGCATCGGAAATTTCAATCTCATCCGCAGTAATGTCAAACAGTAACTCCTCCGGTCTCTCGTCAAGTGTTCCGTCCGCACGCTCATAGACAAGCTGTGCTTTCCGGTTTAATGCCTTGACATTTCTGCGGTATTTTCCTTTGTCTGTACTGTCATCACAGCGATTGAAGATCACGACATCTGCGGAAAAAAGCTGTTCCATGATCATTGTACGCATATTTGCAAGATACATATCGAAAGTCGTTGCATCTACCGTGGCAAGCTGCTGTACGATCATCCAGTACTTTGGAAGTTCCATATCCATGAGTGTTCCCATCTGCCAGGTTCCGTTGTACTCTAAGAATACCTGCTCCGGCTGGTACTCGGTATTTACTTTTTTCAAAAAGTCCTCTGTAAAATCTGCCTCACTGTCTACCATGACAAGTTTTACATTATTTTTTTCAAGTTCTTCATCCGTAAACTCTGCATCGCCGTCTTCACAGCAGATGACAAGGCTTTTTCCCTCTTTTGCAAAACCCTGCTCAAATAAGGTGTCTTTGATGAGGGAGGTCTTTCCACTGTCCATAAAACCGGTAAATAAATATACTGGTATTTCGTTCATATATATTCTCCCTTATTAAATTCCGAATAACTCTTCTAATCTGTGTTCGTCAATGTTGCAGCCGATCACACAAAGTCTTCCTGTATAGTCAGGCTCGCCGTCACGAAGCTCATATTCACCCGGAACCATGTCAAAATAAATCCATGTGCCATTCTCATCTTCTACCATTCCCTTGGCACGGAGGATTGTTCCGTAATCATCTGTCTCGCAGAGAGTCTTTAATACATCCTCGATCTTTTCCTTCGTGAATTTGTGAGGCGTCTCTTTGCCCCAGCTTGTAAACACTTCATCTGCATGATGGTGATGATGATGCTCATGGTCATGGCATCCGCAGGTGCAGTTCTCGTCATGTTCATGATGGTGCTCATGGTCGTGGTCATGGTCTTCATGATCGTGATGATGTTCATGTTCGTGGTCGTGGTCTTCATGATCGTGATGGTGTTCATGGTCGTGGTCGTGATCATGCTCATGTTCTTCGTGATCGTGGCATCCGCAGGTGCAGTTCTCATCATGTTCGTGATGATGCTCATGCTCTTCGTGATCGTGATGATGGTCGTGATCATGACCGCAGCCACATTCGTCATCATGATGATGGTGATGTTCGTGGTCGTCATGCTCATGTGCATGTTCTTCCAGGATACCTTCGATCTCAGCGCCATGCTGCAGGGCATGCAAAACGGCATCTTTTCCAAGTTCTTCCCAAGGTGTGGAAATAATGGTTGCCTCTGCATTTTTCTCACGTAGCATATGCACGCACTCTTCTACCTTTTCATCTGTCATCATCTGGGTACGGCTGATAACGATCGTAGATGCATGCTCTACCTGGTTATTGAAGAATTCTCCGAAGTTCTTGAGATAGATCTTCGCTTTCTTACCATCAACAACTGTGATTCTTCCGTCAATCTCAATATCTGCCTCATCTTTGACACCCTCGATTGCTTTTACAACATCAGAAAGCTTTCCAACTCCTGAAGGTTCGATGATGACACGATCCGGTGTATAATCTACAAGTACTTTCTGAAGTGCTTTGCTAAAATCCCCCACCAGTGTACAGCAGATACATCCTGAGTTCATCTCTGTGATCTCAACGCCGGCATCTTTTAAGAATCCGCCATCAATACCGATCTCCCCAAATTCGTTCTCGATCAGGACCAGTCTTTCTCCCGGAAATACATCCTCGATCAGTTTCTTGATGAATGTTGTCTTTCCTGCTCCCAGGAAACCAGAAATAATATCAACTTTCGTCATTTTTCGTTCCTCTTTTCTTATTATTATAATTTCATAAATTAGCCTTTTCTAACTGCAAATTGTTTCCGAGCTATATCGTATCACATTTCTTTAAAAGATGCAAATAAATAGCTTGTTAATGCATTGTGATTAGTGTATAATAGTTTTATAAAATCTCGTACTTTTTTAGTACAAATTCATAAACAAAGGAGACTTGATAATATGGTTAATTTATTGACAGGCCCAAAAGGAAGCGGAAAAACCCAGCAAATGATCGAACGTGCTAACGAAGCTGTAAAGACATGTGAAGGAAACGTATTCTTCATCAAGAAGAGCCACAGAGATACATACAGCTTATCTTTCAACATCAGAGCGATCTGCATGGATGACTATGATGTAATCACCAATACCGATGAATATCTTGGATTTATTTACGGTATGTTAAGCGCAGACCATGATATCAAAGCAATCTTTATCGACGGTATTTTAAAGCACGCCGACATCACACTTGAGAACATTCCTTCTTTCATCGAAACACTGAAAAAGATCTCCAAAGAAAATGATGTAGATTTTTATGTCAGCATCAGTGCAACGAATGAACAGCTTGGTAATGTAAATTTTGAAGATTGTACACTCCTTAACTAAGATAGACATTATCCAAAAGGAGGGATGAAGATTTTCTGTAAATCTTCATCCCTCCTTTTATGGTTTTCCAAATGTGACAGAGCACATTCTTTTTATGCTATGATACCAGGGTCAAAAACATGCTATTTCAAAGACAAAACCGTATTTGCCTTATCCCCTTTTGCATACTCCAGTTTTACATCATCTCCCACATTGTACTTGATGATCTCAATAAAATCGACTACCGATACATCAAAAATCTCATCTGATCCTTCCAGCATAATGTAGTAATGAGAATCTCCATCTATAACGCCCTGGGCGATTTTCGTGATCTTTCCTTCGATCGTGCCGGTATCCATCTTCACTTCTTCTTTTTCCTTGATTCCATTGGTAAGAAGCAGATTATTGTAGGATTCTTCACATACACTTACCGTATCCCCGATCGCAACAACCTGGTACTTCTGGACATTGACCATTGCATACTTTTTCACAAGTCCTGCATCATCCTTAAGTGCCATAAAGTAAGTCGGCTCCCCGGAAATGTTAAGCAGCAGCGGGAAAGTCGCCCGATACTTCAGGTTCTGTACCTGTCCTTCTGCCGATGCCATCGCAGAATCCTCGATCGCACCTGCCACCGGATAATACTTTGTCTCCATAGTTCTCTGGTTCATCAGAACAAATCCCACATTGGACTGGTCACTGTTTACAGAAGTTACTCCCGTGTACACCCATACATCATCATCAATTGCCAGATAATTATATCCGTTTGTTGTCTTCAGACAATCTTTCTGGCTGAGTACACTGTTAAAATACCCATGCTTTAACGTGCCATAATAATCATAAAGCTGTACCAGAAGATCTGCCGAATAGGCTCGGTCGATCCATTCCGGGACTTCATCGATCCTGTAGTCCTGCATTTCGCCGGTGATCGCATTGCAGAGCACCACATGCCCTACCGTTTCTCCTCCGAAAAGACCGATATTATACTTTTTGACCGGTGCTACCCAGTATGGAACACCATTATCATCAATTTCAAAACTAAGGTCTCCGTAAATATAAGTCGGATGCGCAAAACGAAGATGACGGTAAATATTTCTTCCAAAATGCTCGCTGGTCGAATACTTCATTCCCTGCTCCAGCTTTACCATCTCCGTTGTCTGACTTGCCATATCGATCCGGATATATGCAGGAAGTCCATCTTTCCGATTGGTAAACCATTTGATCAGATTCGCATATTTCAAAGGTGACACACGGACCGGACGATCCTTGTAGTTGATCTGACTGTAGATATCGTCCACCTCAAACTGGGATACCATATCTGACATGCTTCCCATCTTCCGGTCTCCTAAAAGCTGCGCAGACTCCTTATCCAGAAGCGGGATCTGGTCAAAGGAAAGCTCCTCGATATCTTTTGTGAATTCGCCCTCTTCTACCTTCAGAAGCTGTTGGTATTTCTTCGCATTCACAATCGGTGAAGAAAGAATGGTTCCGGCCAGATAAACCACTAACAAAAGAATAAAAAGACGGACACACCATTTGAAACCTTTGGATTCTTTCATCTCCTTCAGATCAATCGCTCCGTATCGCAAGCCTTTTTTTCCTGCAAGCACAAGACCGACCGCAAGCACCAGAACAAGCACAAAATACCACACTCCGGAAGAATGGATATTAAAAGCCGGCAGTGATACATAATACCAGATTCCTGCTGCCACTAAAAGCAGCAGAAAACTAATCGCTATATTTTTCTTTTTCATAAATTCTCCTTTTCATCGTTTTACCTTACCAAGGCTGTCTTAGAATTTTCTACTCCAAAGTGACGGCGAGAACAGCATCAGGAACGGGAAGATTTCCAGTCGTCCGATCAGCATATCCACGCAGAAAACAATCTTCGAAAAGTCTGAGAACTTCGCAAAATTTTCCACCGGTCCTACCAGATTCAGTCCCGGTCCTACATTATTAAGTGTAGTAAGCACTCCGGTAAATGAAGTAGTAAAATCAAAGTTATTGATCGAGATCAGAAGCACGGATACGATCAGGATTAGTATATACGCAATAAAGTATACATATACCCCCCGCATCGTCTCTTCTTTCACTTTTTTCCCATTTATTTTTACGATATTGACTGCTTTCGGATGGATCATAGTTTTCAGCTCCCGGCGGATGCTTTTTACCAGGATCAGAAGTCTTGATACTTTGATACCACCGCCTGTTGAACCGGCAGAAGCACCGATTACCATCACAAGAAGCAGAACACATTTGGAAAGCTCCGGCCACTTGTTGAAATCTGCCGTCACAAATCCAGTTGTCGTGATCACGGATGCCACCTGGAACGCCGCATAGCGGAATGCCTTTAAAAGAGAATGATAACCTCCGGCGATATTGCAGGTGATCACAACGGTTGCTCCTGCAATGATTCCCAGGTAAGCACGCAACTCCTCATTCTTAAATACACTCTTAAATTCTTTCAAAAGCAGAAAAAAATACAGGTTAAAATTGATACCAAACAGGATCATAAATACGGTGATCACACCATCAATGTAGGCACTGTTGAAGTGTGCCACACTTGCATTGTAGCTGGAAAATCCTCCGGTACCGGCAGTACTGAATGCATGTGTCACTGCGTCAAACAGGTTCATCCCTCCTGCCAGAAGAAAAACTACCTCAATTGCAGTCAGTGCAAAATACATTCCATACAGGATCCTTGCGGTTCCTCTTGCCTTTGGAACCAGTTTATCTGCCTCTGGTCCCGGAACTTCCGCACGCATCAGATGCATGGAATTCTTCTCATCCAGAGAGGTAAGTACCATAACAAATACCAGCACTCCCATTCCACCAACCCAATGTGTCAGGGAACGCCAGAAAAGAATTCCTTTCGGAAGTCCTTCAATCTCAGTCAGGATCGTAGAACCTGTCGTCGTAAATCCGGATACTGTTTCAAAAAAAGCATCCACATAGCTTGGAATACTTTTACTGAGTACAAATGGAAGTGCACCTGCAAGTGACCAGAAAATCCAGGCCGTTGCAACAATGATCAGACCTTCTTTGGCATAAATCGTCATGTTCTCCGGGCATTTTCTGCCAAACAGCAGATAAATTGCCGTCAGGATCGCAGCTGTAATCAGAAAATAAACCGATGTGTGCTCGCCATAAATAATTCCAACCATCATCGGAAGCAGCATCAGCAGTCCCTCTACTCCCATCATCTTACTGATGATATAGCGTATCATTTTCACATTCATTTCTTTTCACCCCTATTGCTCAGCCAGAATATCTGTGATATCCTTAACTTTCTTCTGGGTCGTAACGATTACAACACTGTCGCCCACCTGAATGGATTCATCCCCGTCCGGAATAATAATCTGCCGTTTTCTTCCGATACATGCGATCAGATTGTTCGGCTTCAGTTCCAGATCCTTAAACGGGATATCTGTATATTCTGTTTTTTCTTTGATAATAAATTCCAGTGCTTCTACTCTTCCGCCAACCAGCTGATACATAGATTCAACATTGACATTCTTGAGAGAATTCTGGCGTGCACGCACATAACTCATGATCGCATCTGCTGTTGCAGTCTTTGCTGATACAATCAGATCGATCCCAAGTTCCTCGACAAGCTGGGCACGTCCGTCTTCGTTGACCTTTGCCACGATCTTGTCCACACCTTTTGTCTTTGCAAAAAGTGCAAGGATAATATTCTCCTCATCCATACCGGTCAGGCTGACCAGGGCATCTGCCTGTTCAATTCCTTCTTCGATCAGAAGGTCATGGTCTGCGGCATTCCCACAGATGATCGTCGCTTTCGGAAGCTGGTCGCAGAGATCTTCGCATTTCTTCCAGTCCTGCTCAATGATCTTAACCTGCATACCAAGTCCTAAAAGCTGTTTTGCCAGATAATATCCGACTTTTCCCCCACCACAAACCAGAATATTCTTCGGCTCTTTCCGCTTTCCGATCAGATGGAAAAATTCTTCAATATATTTGTGGGATGCAACAATATGAAGCCGGTCTCCATCATGGATGACAAAATCACCATTCGGGATGATCACTTCCGATCCACGTCTTACAGCACATACCAGAACTTTGATCTGGAACTTGCGGTAAAGCTCAGCAAGCGATACTCCGCCCAGATGGCTTCTTTCTTTGACAATGAATTCTACCATTTCGACTTTTCCCTTCATAAAAGTCTCTACCTTTGCAGTATCCGGAAGAAGGATCGATCTGGAAATCTCAAATGCAGCCATAAGTTCCGGGTTGACAGCCATACTCAGTCTTAAGTCCTCTTTCAAAAGATCGATCTGCTGATAATAGATTGGATTCCTTACACGGGCGATCGTGTGCTTTGCCCCCAGTCTCTTTGCGAGCAGGCAGCTCAGCATATTCAGTTCGTCTGTCGATGCACATGCCACAACAAGATCAGCGCCCGGCACTCCTGCTTCTTTCTGCACTTTCGCATCTGCACCATCTCCGGTAATGCAGAGAATATCAAGCTGATTCAGTGCTTCTTTTAATTTTCCCTCATTCTGGTCAATCAAAACCACATCGTAATTTTCTTCGGATAACTGTATGGTCAGTTTATGACCAACCTTCCCGTCCCCAATAATTACAATTTTCATTTTTCTTTTCCTCTACTTTTGCTCTTAATACTAAGCCTTTAATACTAAAATTGTATAAAATACCAATGGGACAGCCGAAGCTGCCACCATCATAATATGTATACCACTTTTAGTACGAAAGTACAATAGAAAAAACCGGGATTTTCTCCCGGCTTTTCCTTATTCTTATTCTTCAGCTGCACGCTTTTCAATTTCTTTTTCCTGTACATCTGCCGGAGCCTGTTCATAACGGGCAAATTCATACGAATAGCTTCCTCGTCCACCTGTCATAGAACGAAGTGTTGTGCAATATCCAAACATGCCTGTCATCGGTACATCCGCTTCAATTACCTGATATCCGCCTGACTGTGGATTCATTCCAAGAACACGGCCACGTCTCTTGTTCAGATCTCCCATAACGTCTCCGGTATAATCATCCGGAACGGTTACTTTCACAGATGCGATTGGCTCAAGAAGAACCGGTCCTGCTTCCATAAATCCTTTCTTAAATGCCTGGATCGTCGCAGTCTTAAATGCCATTTCAGAAGAATCTACCGGATGGTAAGATCCATCATACAGGGTTGCTTTCACGCCAACTACCGGATATCCGGCGAGAGGTCCTTTTAATACAGATTCCTGCAATCCTTTTTCAACCGCCGGGAAGTAGTTCTTCGGAACAGCACCTCCGACTACTTCTTCCTGGAATACATACGGTGTATCCAGATCTCCGGATGGTTCAAAACGCATCTTAACATGTCCATACTGTCCATGTCCTCCGGACTGTTTCTTATACTTGGTATCTACATCCGAGTTCTTGCGGATCGTCTCACGGAACGCAACTTTTGGTGTCTCCAGTCTGATTCCGACTTTGTAACGCTCTGCCAGCTTGCTTGCTGTCACTTCCAGATGCTGGTCACCCATTCCATAAATCAGTGACTGGCGGTTCTCACTGTCATTTACCACTTTCAGTGTCACATCCTCTGCCATCATCTTCGCAAGAGCCTGTGATACCTTGTCCTCATCACCTTTGTTATTCACTACATACTTCATATATGTATACGGTTTGGAGTATTCGGTTCTTCCATAAGATACCGGTGTATTTTTTGTTGAAAGGGTATCCCCTGTCTTTGTACTTGTCAGTTTTGCAATCGCTCCGATATCACCTGCAAACAGTTCCTGAACTTCTACCGGTTTGTTGCCGGATAAGGTGTATATCTTGCCGATCTTTGCTTCTGCATCTGACTCCGGATTGTAAAGGACATCATCCCCCTTTAATACACCGGAACATACTTTTACGAAAGAATATTTTCCGATAAACGGATCTACCATGGTCTTGAATACATATGCGGTCTTTGCGGCTGCAAAATCATGATGTGCTTCAAAGATCTCATTGGTCTTACGGTTGATACCTACGCATTCACGGTATTCCGGACTTGGGAAAAATCTTACGATATCAGACAGTAAGTTTGCAACACCCTGTGCCTGAACATTGGATCCCATTGCTACCGGAACGATATCTCCGTCCATAACTTCTGTTCTCATGGCAGAACGGATCTCTTCAACCGAGAATTCATCTCCCTCAAAATAACGTTCCATAAATGCTTCACTGGTCTCTGCCACTGCTTCAAGAAGCTTCTCTCTGTAAATCTGCAGGTTCGGCAGACAGTAATCCGGAATCTCACACTCTTCTCTCTGTCCAAGTCCGGTGTATCTTCTACCTGCATTCTTGATAACATTGACATAACCTACTAATTTCTCGTTCTCACGGATCGGTTGGAAATGTGGTGCGATCACTTTACCGTATCTTGCGGTCAGATCTTCAACAACCTGACGGAAGCTGGCATCATCCACATCCATCTCAGTAACATAGATCATACGCGGAAGATTATACTTATCACAGAGTTCCCATGCTTTCTCGGTTCCTACCTGCACACCGGCTTTTCCGGAAACAACGATAACAGCTGCATCGGCTGCGCTGACTGCTTCTTCCACTTCTCCGACAAAATCAAAATATCCAGGTGTATCAAGGATATTAATCTTTGCTTTTTCCCATTCAATCGGAATCAGACTTGTGCTAAGTGAGAATTTACGTTTCTGTTCTTCTTTATCAAAATCACTGATCGTATTACCGTTCTCAACAGATCCCATACGATTTGTTGCTCCAGATACATAAGCCATCGCTTCTGCCAGACTGGTCTTTCCGCTTCCCCCATGTCCTAAAAGGACCACGTTTCTAATTTCATCCGTTCTGTAAACCTTCATGCTTGCTGCCTCCTTGCTAAAGTTTCTCATGGATATATTGTACTAAACTTTCTATAAAAACACAACTATTTTATAGAATTTCAACAAAAACTTTCACTTTTGCACTTTAAAGTATTGCTTTATTGACAGATAGCCTGTTTTCCTATATTATGAAAGGTAGACTATCACGAAAGGACGAAAGATTATGAAACAGAAAAAAATCGGATTTATCGGACTCGGACTCATTGGGGGCTCTATTGCAAAGGCGGTCCGGCGATATTATCCGGATTATGAGATTGTCGCTTTCGACAAGAATAGAGAAACTCTGGCACTTGCCACACAAGAATCCATCATCAATGTGGCCTGTACCTCAATCGATGATAATTTCCGTGGCTGCAACTACATCTTCTTATGTGCCCCGGTTGCTTTCAATACTGCATATTTAAAGCAGATGATGCCTTACCTGCATGATGATATGATCCTGACTGACGTCGGAAGTGTCAAAACTCCGATCCATGACGAGATCATCCGGCTGGGACTGGAGGATTACTTTATCGGAGGACACCCGATGGCCGGTTCCGAAAAGAGTGGTTTTGCCAATTCCAAACCAATCCTGATCGAGAACGCTTACTTTGTTCTCACCCCTTCCGCCAAAGTAGCGAAAAAAAAGGTTGATGCATACGCATCCTTCGTAGAATCCTTGCGTGCACTTCCGATCGTACTGGATTATCATGAACACGACATCGTCACCGGCACGATCAGCCACTTGCCACATATCATTGCCGCAAGTCTGGTCAACTTTGTCAGAGACACCGACACCAAGGATGAGTTGATGAAAACCCTCGCCGCCGGCGGCTTTAAGGACATTACGCGAATCGCCTCTTCCTCACCGACCATGTGGGAACATATCTGTGCACAGAATCAGAGTAATATTTCCCAGATCCTTGGAAATTATATCGAAACATTAAATGAAGCGAAAAAACTGGTTGATGCCGGAGACTCCCAGGGAATCTACGATATGTTCGATCATTCCCGGAACTACCGCAATTCCATGCCAAACGGTTCTGCCGGCCCGATCAAGCGTGCATTCGAGATCTACTGTGACATCCCGGATGAAGCCGGTGTGATCGCCACCATTGCGACCATCCTCGCTTCTAATGCACTCAGCATTAAGAACATCGGAATCGTTCATAACCGTGAATTTGAAGAAGGCGTACTCCGCATCGAATTCTATGACAGCATCTCCTGTGAGAAAGCAGTAGCACTTTTGCAGAAGCATCGTTATATTGTTTATGAGCGTTAATAATTAAATGATGATACCAGGGTCAAAAGGTCAGAAAGCCGATACAAGCTTGCTTGCAAGAGGATTTTTGACACTCACATCATTAAATGCAAGACAGTCCAAAAAATCTTTTCAGAACTTTGTGTAAATTGGTCACAATGCTTGAAAATAGAATTTTACGAATGAGAGGTTACTATATTATGCAAATCCAACCTGTTAAACAGCTTCGCGGGGAAGTATCTGTTCCCGGCGATAAATCCATCTCCCACCGTTCTATTATGTTCGGTGCACTGGCAAAAGGAACTACTGAGATCACACATTTTCTTCACGGTGCCGACTGCCTCTCTACCATCGGCTGCTTTCGTGCCATGGGAATCAATATCGAAGACACACCTGACCGTATCCTGGTTCACGGCAAAGGCCTTCACGGACTTTCCGAACCTTCTTCTTTTTTAGATGTGGGAAACAGCGGAACCACCACAAGACTGATTTCCGGTATTCTTTCCGGTCAGCCGTTTGCCACCACTCTTTCCGGCGATGCTTCTCTGAACTCCCGCCCGATGAAGAGGATCATGGAGCCTCTTGGGATGATGGGCGCTGATATTTTAAGCCAGAATGGGAACGGGTGCGCACCACTTTTGATCAACAGCCTGCTTCCTGCCGGTCAGAATCCATCCCTGCACGCAATCCACTATCACTCAAAAGTAGCTTCTGCTCAGGTTAAATCTTCCGTACTCCTGGCAGGACTTTATGCAGACGGATTAACCCTGGTTACAGAACCTGTACTTTCCCGTAATCATACAGAACTGATGCTGAATGGCTTCGGTGCCAACGTACAGACAGAAGTACATTCTGATGGCAGTGCAACTGCATCTATTCTCCCATGTGAGGAATTATACGGACAGAAGATCCTGGTTCCCGGAGATATTTCTTCTGCTGCTTACTTCATCGCTGCTGCCCTTCTGGTTCCAGGTTCTGAACTTCTGATAAAGAATGTAGGTACCAACCCGACCCGTGCCGGAATCCTTGAAGTATGCAGGGCAATGGGGGCAGACATTACCTATCTAAATGAAAATTGTGACAGCGGTGAACCAACTGCCGATCTTCTTGTACGTACAAGCACTCTTCACGGAACCACCGTAGAAGGTGCAATCATCCCTACACTGATCGATGAGATTCCAATGATTGCAGTGATGGCTGCTTTCGCCGAGGGAACTACGATCATCAGGGATGCTGCCGAATTGAAAGTCAAAGAGACTGACCGTATCAAAACAACTACAGAAGGACTTCTTGCCATGGGCGTTGATGTAACACCAACCGACGACGGCATGATCATCCGTGGCGGTAATCCGGTTCATGGAGGACAGATCAACAGTTATCTGGATCACCGGATCGCAATGGCCTTTTCCATCGCAGCCCTTGCCGCCGAGGGAAATACTGAAATCCAGAATGGTCAGTGTGTAGATGTATCTTATCCTTCATTTTTTACGGAACTTCATTCCCTTTCCCTGTAATTTCACGCAAAAATATAAGAAAGAATGTGCCTCGGCACATTCTCGCGCCGAGTGCGTTGCTGAGCGCCAGTGGCGCTCGTTAAGCAACGACCGAAGCGGAGCGTAGACCGCTTGCGACATTCTTCATCTTCGTGCGAGTGCGCATCTCCGGCACGCAGTGCCT
>ERZ772879.1268-NODE-1268-length-17910-cov-2.791095_pt1 | contig 17910 bp, 8 predicted proteins | sample MGYA00580582_ERZ772879 | MGnify/ENA primary metagenome ERZ772879 (study PRJEB29015, sample SAMEA2737682) | human gut metagenome | biome: human gut; feature: human-associated habitat; material: faeces | place: China | collected 2012 ... | reverse complement strand
GACTGGTTAGTAGCAATATATAGATTATTATTAAATGCATTGACCCCATATACCATTCCGAATGACTGTGAATTGCGGTCAGGTATCAGAATGGAATAGGGAGAACCGGTATGGATTAGTGCAATGCCGATATCAAGTGCCGCCCATACATTATTATCCCGATCACAGAAAAGCCGTAATACAGAATTGTTATATAAACGATTTTCCATATCATAATGCCACTTTTCTTTTCCTTCTTTGTCAACGGCATAAATACCATTGCGGATCGTTCCGAGTACGATTGTCGAATCTGATGGAATCATTACGGCACGATTCATCTGCTGACTTTTTAATTCCTGATCGATAGCGGTAGGGTGGGGAGAAAGTGTCTTTCCGTCATAGTCAAAAAGTCCGTTCCACTCGGTACATAGAATCATTTTTCCTCCTGCGGTGGGAATGACTGCAACCACAGAGTCATCTTTTAATGCTTTACGTTTAATCAATAGTTTATATTCATCATTTTCCAGAAGGTAAAAATCACCGTTGACCATCTGTACATAGATTCGTCCATGCGCTTTATGAAAATACAATGGCAAATGTTGAGAGTTATAGTGTGCGGTTACTTTCTTTCCGTCATATTTAAACCATGAACTGAAAGATTGGAAATAAATGTATTCACCTATTTTGAGTATATTCCATATTTCATCGTTGTGTGTTTCGATATTCTTGAGTTGGCTCCATAAGGAAGTGTATTCAAGTATACCGAGAGAGTTGCGGCTGAAATAGCCGAAATCCTCGTATGTTCCCACATAAATACGGTCACCGTCAATGAGTATGGATCGCACAAGCTGATTACCGGGCATTTGATATTTACTCCACGTATAGCCATCGAAACATAATAGTCCTGTATTATTGCCAATATACATCTCTCCGTTCTTTCCTTGGGCTAAAGCCCAGTTTTGTAATCCCGCTTGGTAGTCTTTGGCTGTATAGTTGGTCACAATGGGCATAAATGTAGATGCATGACTTATTACCGGGGATAAACATCCTCCTATGAAAATAAATAATAAATAGATAAAATCAGTGCGTCTCATAGAATACTCTCTCTATTATAGTGATGGAAAATAATTTCAAATATAATACCAAATAATTAAAAAATCCCAAATCAGCGAAAAAACATGCCAAAATAAGTGTCTACAAGCGATAAACGTACTAAAAACGTAGTGTTGTACAGCATAAAAGTAGTAGCGTAGTATGCGTTATTTTGCAAGAATTTTAAAAACTCCATTCCTTTGTTGCATCGATTTTTTAGCAACCTTATTATCAACTAATACGTAAAAAAATGAAGAGAAAGATTACTTTTCTTGTAGTTGCAGTGTTGTGTTTACAAACACTGCTTGCTCAAAACAAAACAATCAGAGGTACTATTGTTGATTCCTTTAGTGAACCGATCATTGGTGCGTCTGCTCATGTAAAAGGTACCTATACTGGTACTATCTCGGACCTTAATGGTAACTATACTTTGGAAAACGTTCCCGAAGATGCTGTTATTACCTTCTCTTATATAGGAATGATACCTCAAGAAATTGCTGTAAAAGGGAAGAATGTAATCAATGTTCAATTAAAAGATGATGTTCAGAAGCTGGAAGAAGTGGTTGTGATCGGTTACGGTTCAGCCAAGGCCAAGGACTTGACTTCTCCCATTACGGTAGTCAAGGGAGAAGCGTTACTTTCTACTCCCGCCTCTTCACCTATGGCTGCTATGCAAGGGAAAGTGGCCGGAGTAAACGTAACCAATAGCGGTACTCCGGGAGAAGGGCCGAAGGTAGCTATTCGTGGTAAAGGGTCATTTTCCAACAGTTCGCCTCTTTATGTTGTAGACGGTATGTTCTATGATGACATCAATTTCCTCAATAGTAATGACATTCAGGATATGTCCGTGTTGAAGGATGCTTCGGCTGCTGCCATTTATGGTGTGCGTGCTGCCAATGGTGTTGTTATTATCACTACCAAAAAAGGACAGCGTAACCAAAAAGCTAAAATTACCTATAACGGATATATAGGTGTACAGAAAGCTACAAACGTTTTAGAAATGGCTAATTCTCAAGAGTATTCTACTATGCTTCTCGAGGCTAATTATGATGCGTATGTATCTACCATGAAGGCTTCTATTGATAAATTCGGCGGTGACTATTCCGATCCGGATTTTCATAACTGGAAATTCGATTCAGACACAGACTGGTATAAGGAGTTACTGCGGAGTGCGCTTATCACTAACCACAGTTTGGGAATTAGTGGTGGAACAGAGAAAAGCACTTATTCCGTAGGTATGAGTTATTTGTATCAGGATGGTGTAATGGATGTAGAGAATAACTATAAACGTCTCAATTTCCGTGCAGCACTCGATTATGAAGCAGCCAACTGGCTGAAGGTCGGTTTTAATGGTGTATTTAGTAACTCTACCCAAGTGTTGCCACAAAATAAAGCTTGGCAGCAGGCATTTAATGCTCCGGGCATTTATCCGGTTTATGATTCGGCAAATGATAATACTTTCCCCGACAAGTATGCATCACCTGATGCAGTTGGTTTCACTGCTAACTTCTACAATCCTGTGGCAACAGCCAACTATTATGATTCACAAAATGAGAACTATCAGGTATTGACTAACTTCTATGCACAGTTCCAACTCTTACCGGAGAAGTTAAATTTCAGAACAAGTTATAGTTATGATTATTCAGCCATTCGCGGTCGTGAATATATTGCTCCCTACTATGTAAGTAGCTGGCAACAACAGGCCGTTTCAGAATTGACAAAGAAAGATACGAACTATTACAATTACATTTGGGATAATATATTGACTTATAATAATCAGTGGGGAAAACATAACTTTGGAGCCATGTTGGGTTACTCTATGCGGCAACAACAGTACAGATATATGTGGGGAAAAGCTAATAATGTACCGGAAGGAAAGGACGAATGGCTTTATTTGAGTCAGGGAAATGCTGAAGGTGTAACTCTTGGAGATGATGGTTACTGCTATCGCGGTCAGTCTTATTTCACCCGTTTAAGTTATGACTATGCAGGGAAATATCTGTTGACATTCACTATGCGTGCGGACGGTTCTTCCAAATATCAGGAACATTGGGGATATTTCCCATCCGTTGGTGCTGCATGGGTTATCAGTGAAGAAGATTTTATGAAAGATCAAAAGTTCTTCGATTACCTGAAACTGCGTGCCAGCTGGGGGCGTTTGGGTAATGACCACGTAGCTGCAAGTGATGGTTTTGCTTCAATTACCACAGGTAATTCTGCATCCGGTGTATTTGGAAACTCTACTTTCCCAGGCTATCAAAATACAACTTATTTCAGTTATTTGAAGTGGGAGCTGGTAGATGAAACAAACGTCGGTTTGAACTTCTCTACTTTTAAGAATCGTTTGAATGTAGATTTGGACTATTTCTATCGCCTGACAAAAAGAGCTGTTATATCTCCGCGTTTACCGTTCAGCAATGACGTACTTGCCGGAAACTATGGTAAGATTCTGAATTCGGGTTTTGATTTATCACTTAACTGGAATGATAATATCGGAAGAGACTTCAAATATAATTTAGGAGTGAACCTTTCATATTTGAAGAATAAGGTAAAAGACCTTGGAGGATTGAGCTCTATCAAGGGAGGAAAGACCATTAATATGGTAGGCAAAGAAATGAATTCATACTATGGATATAAGGTTGTAGGAGTTTATCAGACTTTGGAAGAATGTGCGGAAGATCCGATTGCCGTAGCCAACAATCTTGTACCGGGTGACTTCAAGTATGAAGATGTAAACGGTGATAACGTAATTGATGGTGATGACCGCCAAGTACTTGGCTCTTACATACCTAATTTTACATACGGCATTAATCTTGGTTTGAACTGGAAGAATCTGGATTTTGAATTGACTACGTATGGTCAAACAGGCGGACAGATATACAACCGTAAACGTGCTTTGCGTTATGCACAGTCTAATTATAACTTTGATAAAGCACAGTATGAGAATCGTTGGACCGGACCGGGTTCTACTAACTCGCATCCGTCTGCAGCAGCATTGGTAAAGGGCTGGAATGTATCCGACCAAAGAGTGAACTCTTATTTTGTAGAAAGTGCTGATTTCTTCCGTATTCAGAACATAACTCTCGGTTATAGTTTGCGTAATATCAAGATGGGAAATTACACATTGCCGGGTATCCGTTTCTCACTAACGGCAGACCGTCCGTTCACGACATTTAAGGCGAATTCATTCACTCCGGAGTTGAGTGATGCTGAAGGATGGGATACAGAAGTTTATCCTTTGACATCTACTTATAGCTTTGGAATCCAGATTGATTTCTAAGCCGGAATGGAAAAATTAATTTTAATCTAACAAAAGAACAAGAAAATGAGAATACTAAAGAATATCTTAATATATGCGTTGCCAGCATTAATGTTATGCAATACATCATGTGATTATCTTGATAAAGAGCCCGAAAATAAGGTTCCGGAAGAGAATGTAGACTTTACTCAAATTGAGAATATGTATCAAGCGGTTTCCGGAGTATATGCTAAAGTTAGAACAGGCGGTATGCATTGGGTGATATGGCCGTTGTCTGTCGTGCGTGATGATGATGTTTGGTCCGGACGTATAGATGACCAGGCAACCCTTGTTGATATGGGTAACTACAACTACGACAGTTCTTTCTGGGGACTCAACGAGATGTGGAATCAGTATTATGGTATCATAAAAGTGGCCAATGCTGCTCTTGAATCGCTGGATTCCTACGCAGAAAATATCACGTCGGACGATGATATGACTAATTACCGTTCTTACTGTGGTGAAGTGAGGTTCCTTCGTGCTTATGCTTATTACCGGCTTGTACAGGCTTTTGGTCCGGTAACTATTTTGCGTAGTAATACTCAAACCGACATGACCCGTTCAACGATCAATGCTGTATATAAATATGTTCTTGAAGATCTACAGTATACGATGGACCATACTCCGAGATTACGTCCGAATGAAATGGCCCATTATGGTGCTGTCACTGCTTTCTCGGCAGAGATGCTTGCAGCAAAGATACATCTGAATCAGGGTAATTATGGAGAAGTTGAAACATTGACAGATGATATTATCGGTAGCAAGAAATTTAAGCTTTATGATGATTACTATAATTTATTCAAGATTCCGGGTAAGGTTTGTGATGAATCGTTATTCGAATGTCAGTGTACTGATTTTGGTCTTGGGTCAGGTGATATGGTAGATGCTGATAACTGGTTTGTATTCCAAGGACCGGCGAACGACGGAAATATTTCAGGCTGGGGATTTATCGGTATATATAAAGATTTCCGTGATTGGGCAGCGGCTCGTGGTGAGACTATCCGTGCTACGACTTCGTTCCTGTTGGCTGGTACAACTACTCCAAGCGGTGATGTGATTCGTGAATTGCAGAACTCTACTCAAACAGATTGCTGGAATGGAAAAGCCTATACTCCGACAAATCAGTTGACACCAGGTCGTACTAAATATGGTGCAAATAACAATGTACGTATATTCCGTTACGCAGATGTACTATTGATGAATGCAGAAGCTAAGGTACGTTTGGGTAAGGATGGTGATGCACCGTTGAAGCTTGTGCGTGACCGCGCCAAGATGTCCGAGATTGATAATGCGACAGTAGACCAAATCCTTGATGAACGCCGTATGGAACTTGTTTGTGAGTGGGGAGAGCGTTACAACGACTTGATTCGTACCGGTAAGGCTGCTTCTGTGCTTGGTTCCAAAGGATGGACTGAAGATAAAACCTATTATCCGCTTCCTTTCGATCAGGTATCTAATATCCCAAGTCTGACGAACGAACCGATTGACGAGTAATTATGTCTAAATAAAATTAGGAAATGACAGGAATAGTAAAAAAGATATTACTAAGTTCTGGGATAGCGTTCTCTGCCTTGGCAGGGAACGCACTACCACCGGAAGATTCTATAAAAGTAGTAAAAGGACAGGTAAGCGACTACTATATCCCGGTAGTAAATCAATACGAAATAACCGGAACGGTTGTAGATGAACGGGGTAATCCGCTTGAAGGGGCTACCGTTATGTTTTTCTCGAGTCCGGTTCATTGTAACACGAACATAGAAGGCCGTTATACGTTGAAGGCTACTGATAACGATGTGCATCTTTATGCCTATTATCCGGGAAAATCTTTTGCCAATGTAAAACGTGCTGTTGACGACCGGCAAGTGAAAATCGTTATGCAATCAGGAAAGCATAAGTCTGTGCAGCGTCAGCCTGCTCAAGCTACAAGGTGGTATGACCCTGCGCATCCTGTCACTCGTACCTATTGTAATCCTATGAATATTAGTTATAACTATGAACCTTATAATAACAATGTTCAGTCTAACGGATCGTTCAGATCTTCTGCCGATCCGATGGGATTAACTTATAAAGATGAGTATTTCCTGTTTTCCACGAACCAGGGAGGCTTCCATTATTCGAAGAATCTAAGTGACTGGGAATTTGCTCCGGCCTCTTTCCAGCGTCGTCCTACGGATGACGATATGTGCGCTCCGGCAGCATTTGTAAGCGGAGATACGTTGTTCTATACCGGTTCTACTTATGAAGGATTGCCCGTATGGTATAGCGCGTCTCCCAAGTCCGGGCGTTTCAAACGTGCTATCGAACGTAATACATTACCTTCATGGGACCCTTGCTTGTTTTTAGATGATGACGGGAAACTCTATCTTTATTATGGCTCGAGTAATGAGTACCCTCTTAAAGGCGTACAGGTCAGTCGTGATGATTTTCGTCCGGTCAGTAAGATTTATGATATCATGATGCTTCGTCCGGAAGAACATGGCTGGGAACGGTTTGGGATGAACAATGATGATGAAGTGACGTTGCGTCCGTTTACCGAAGGGGCTTATATGACGAAGCATAATGGAAAATATTATTTTCAGTACGGTGCTCCGGGAACGGAGTTCAAGGTATATGCCGACGGGGTATATGTCAGCGATTCGCCATTGGGGCCGTTCACTTACCAGCAGCATAATCCGATGAGCTATAAGCCCGGCGGATTTGTACAGGGAGTAGGACACAGTGGCACTTTTCAAGATTTGAAAGGGAATTACTGGCATGTGGGTACCTGTATGTTATCTCTCAAATATAAGTTTGAAAGGCGTATCGGATTATATCCTGCGGCATTCGATCCGGATGGAGTGATGTACTCTACCACAGCATTCGGCGATTATCCTTGCTGGAATGCTGACTACGATATTAAAAATCCGGTTGACCGGTTTACCGGCTGGATGCTCCTTTCTTATGAGAAACCGGTAAAAGTATCCAGTACCGACAGCATCTATTCCGCTTCCAATCTTACCGATGAAAATATGCGTACGTATTGGGCTGCTAAAACGGGGGAACCGGGTGAGTGGATAGAAATTGATCTTGGCGCCATGAAACACATCAAGGCGATCCAACTCAACTACTATGACCATAAAAGTGTGCAGCATAATCGTGCAAACGATTTATACTATCAATATCGTATCTACTCCAGTGATAACGGGACAGACTGGACACTGGCGGTAGATAAAAGTGATAACGATAAAGATGTACCTCATGACTACATCGAATTGGGTGAGACGCTGGATGCCCGTTATCTGAAACTGGAAAACATTCATGTTCCATCCGGCAATTTTTGTCTTTCTGAGTTCCGGGTGTTTGGTAATGCTGATGGAGAGAAACCTCTGCCTGTACGAAACTTCAAGGTAGCACGTGACAAACAGGATAAGCGCAATGCGATGATTTCGTGGAATCCTTCATCCGATGCCTACGGTTATAATATTTATTATGGCATTGCTCCCGAAAAGCTATATAACTGCATCACCGTGAACGGTGCGGATCATTATGACTTCCGGGGACTTGACCTTGATACGACTTACTACTTTGCCATTGAAGCTTTGAATGAATCGGGACGGTCGGCGTTGTCGAAAGTCGTGAAACAATAATTATTAATCAGAAGAAATACTTTATATGATGATGGAATGGACAAGAACCGGCATATTTATTACTCTACTCGTAGTGGTATGCGCATGTACACAAAAGAACAAGACAGTGACCGATGCGGAGCCTGATCGTCCCGAGGCATTTGCGAACGACGATGAACTACTCGACTATATTCAAAAGACGCATTTCAACTATATGTGGGAAGGTGCGGAAAAGACTTCCGGACTGGCCTGCGAACGTATACATCTTGATAACGTTTATCCACAACAGGACCAGGATGTAATTACGATTGGAGGTAGCGGATTTGGAGTTGCCGGCTTGTTGGTGGCTATCGAACGAAACTTTATCAACCGGGAAGAAGGTGTAGCCCGGTTGACAAAGATTGTAGACTATCTGGCAAAAGCCGATCGTTTTCATGGAGTGTGGTCGCATTGGCTCCATGGTCCTACGGGCAAAGTGAAACCGTTCGGAACAAAAGATGACGGTGGCGACCTGGTAGAAAGTAGCTTCCTTATGCAAAGTCTGCTGTGTGTACGGCAATACGTAAAGGATGGTAACGAGAAAGAAAAAGCACTGGCAGCTAAAATAGACGAACTGTGGCACGGGATGGAATTCGACTGGTATCGCAACGGCGATCAGAATGTATTATACTGGCATTGGTCTCCTAACTATGGCTGGGAAATGAACTTCCCGCTCGAAGGCTATAATGAATGTCTGATTACCTATATCCTTGCAGCCTCATCCCCTACACATTCCGTTCCGGCAGCCTGTTATCATGAAGGGTGGGCGCGTAGCGGTGGCATCAAAAGCGCTTCCAAACCTTACGGTTACCCGCTCGAACTGAAGCATAATGGCGCAGAAGAGAAAGGCGGTCCCTTATTCTGGGCACACTACTCTTACATCGGCCTCGACCCGCGTAACTTGACCGATCAATATGCCAACTACTGGAATGTGGTACGCAATCATGCGATGAGTGATTATCAATATTGTGTCACTAATCCGAAAGGCTACAAAGGATATGGACCTGATTGCTGGGGACTTACAGCGAGTTACTCCATAAATGGCTATTCAGCCCACATGCCCGACAATGATCTCGGTGTGATAACTCCTACTGCCGCTTTATCCTCTTTCCCTTACACACCGGAAGAGTCAATGGCCGCCTTGAAAGGTTTCTATAAACAAGGATCATGGATTTGGGGGAAATATGGATTCTACGATGCATTCTCACCGAACGAAAAGTGGACTGTTCCGCATTATCTCGCCATCGACCAGTGTACGATTGCGCCAATGATAGAGAACCACCGTACAGGACTACTTTGGCGGTTATTCATGAGTTGTCCGGAAATTCAGGATGGACTGAAAAAGCTAGGTTTCACTTCTACAACAGCCGAATAAAAACAGAAGAAAGAATAATATAAATACAAAACAGAATATGAGAATAGGTAGATTTTTGCTAACTGCAGTGATTACGGCGTCTGCTGTCACTGCTATGGCTACACCGCAAGCCGATAAAGGTAAAATGGATCAGTTTATTGACAACCTGATGGGGAAGATGACTTTGCAGGAAAAGATCGGTCAGCTCAATCTTCCTGTGTCGGGTGAGATTGTCACTGGGCAAGCTAAGAGCAGTGATGTGGCCGGAAAGATAAGGAAAGGTCAGGTCGGTGGTCTTTTCAATGTAAAAGGAGTGGAGAATATTCGGGAAGTCCAAAAGATTGCCGTGGAGCAGAGCCGTTTGAAAATTCCTTTGTTGTTTGGTATGGATGTCATCCACGGATATGAGACTGTTTTTCCTATTCCTTTGGCACTTTCCTGTAGTTGGGATATGGAGGCTATCAAAGAATCCGCCCGTATAGCGGCAAAAGAATCCAGTGCCGATGGTATTTGCTGGACTTTCAGTCCTATGGTCGATATTTGTCGCGATCCCCGCTGGGGACGTATGGCTGAAGGTGGAGGCGAAGATCCTTATTTAGGTTCGGAGATTTCGGCAGCCATGGTAAAAGGTTATCAAGGTGATGATCTGACAGATAAGAACACCATTATGGCTTGTGTGAAACACTTTGCCCTGTATGGTGCACCCGAAGCCGGCCGTGATTATAACACAGTAGACATGAGTCACCTAAGTATGTTCAACAATTATTTTCCTCCTTATAAAGCAGCTATTGATGCTGGTGTGGGTAGTGTGATGACTTCTTTCAATGTGGTTGACGGTATTCCTGCTACCGGCAACAAATGGCTGATGACCGATGTCTTGCGTGACCGTTGGGGATTTGATGGTTTTGTTGTGACAGACTACACAGCTATTTCCGAGATGATTGCTCACGGAATGGGAGATCTTCAACAGGTATCTGCCATGTCACTTAGTGCCGGAACCGATATGGATATGGTTGCAGACGGTTTCCTTACTACTTTGGAGAAATCTCTCAAAGAAGGGAAAGTGACAATGGCTGAAATAGACAAAGCCTGCCGTCGTATTCTCGAAGCAAAATACAAGCTCGGATTGTTTGATGATCCTTATAAATATTGTGATGCAAGCCGTGTAAAGAAAGATATCTTTACGGCAGAAAACCGTGCCGTAGCCCGTAAAATAGCTACTGAAACATTTGTGCTTTTGAAGAATGAAAACAACCTGCTTCCATTACAGCGTAAAGGCAAAATAGCTCTTGTCGGCCCGCTTGCCAATACAAAGGCCAATATGCCGGGTACATGGAGTGTGGCAGCTGCTTCTGACAAATACAATTCCCTGTATGAAAGCATGAAGCAATCATTGGCAGGTAAAGCGGAAGTGCTTTATGCCAAAGGTTCAAATCTGATGTATGATGCTCAAAGAGAGGCGGAAGCTACTATGTTCGGTCGTGAAATGCGTGATCCGCGTAGTGCGCAGGAATTGCTTGATGAGGCTTTGAGTGTCGCTTCCCAAGCGGATGTGATTGTGGCAGCGGTTGGTGAATCGTCTGAAATGAGTGGTGAATCCAGCAGCCGTACTAATCTTGAAATGCCGGATGCGCAGCGTGATCTTCTGACAGCATTGAAAAAGACAGGCAAACCGATTGTACTGGTCTATTTTGCAGGTCGCAGCACTGTGATGACTTGGGAACAGGAAAATTTCCCGGCTATACTGAATGTATGGTTCGGAGGCAGTGAAGCAGCCGACGCGATTTGTGATGTAGTATTCGGAGATGTTTCTCCGAGTGGAAAACTGACTACGACCTTCCCGAAGAACGTAGGACAAATTCCTTTGTATTACAACCATTTGAATACAGGTCGTCCTTTAGAGGCAGGAAAGTGGTTCAGTAAATTCCGTAGCAACTATCTTGATATAGACAATGATCCTCTTTATCCATTTGGATATGGATTGTCATACACCACATTCCGTTACGGTGATCTTCAACTTAGCAATAACTCAATGAATGAAAAGGGGAAGATAACCGCCTCTGTCACTGTCACCAACACGGGCAACTATGATGCTGATGAAATCGTACAAATGTATATCCGTGATATGGTAGGGAGTGTAGCACGTCCGGTGAAAGAATTGAAAGGCTTCGAACGTATCCATTTGAAGAAAGGGGAAAGCCGCACTGTCTCTTTCGATATCACAGCAGAACAACTGAAATTCTATAACAGTGCGCTGAATTGGGTATGTGAACCGGGAGAATTTGAAGTGATGGTTGGTGGAAATAGCCGCGATGTACAAACAAAGAAATTCAGTTTGCAATAATACATATATGCTAAAATGACGTTTTCATTAAGGTTAGTCTAGGTATATTCATCAAATATGGTCAAACGATAGAAAGAGAATAAAGTCTCAATTTATTGTTTGACCATGTTTTAATAAGTATTTTAAATCAGAAGTTGCTTTATAAATTCAAGGCTTTTCAAATACTCTATTCTTTTTAAGTCATCCGGTACAGAATTATTAGTGGTTACTTTTTAGTCTATTCAAGTTTATTGGACCTCAAAACTCCCCTTCAACCGTATATCCTGTGAAGAAGCTCCCACCATCACCGAGAAACTTCCCGGCTCTACCGTAAACTGATTATTCTTGTCCCATAATCCCAAGTCTTGAGGAGTAAGGGTAAAGCTGACGGTTTGTTCTTCACCCGGTTGCAAATGAATACGTTCAAAACCACGCAATACTTTATCGTAGGTGGTAACGCTGCTGAAATCATCCCGGATATAAAGCTGGACTACTTCATCCCCTGCTTTCTTTCCTGTATTCTTCACAGTACATGAAAGAGTGATATTTTCCTGCGGACCGATCACCGGTTTAGATATTTTCAAGTCTGAATATCCGAAGGTCGTATAGCTTAAACCATATCCGAAAGGATAAAGTACACCGTCTACACGGACTTTTCCTTTGGAGTCAGAGCCCGGCTTGAATGGGAATGCAAAAGGAATCTGTCCCACAGATTTCGGGAAAGTGACAGCCAGACGTCCTCCCGGATTATAGTCTCCGAAAAGTACTTTAGCGATGGCATCCCCCATAAATTCTCCGGGGAACCAGGCATGAATAATGGCAGGAATGTATTTGTTTGCCCAGTTGATGGTTGCTGCCCTTCCGTCCACCATCACTAGAACGACAGGTTTACCTGTTGCATAAACCGCTTCCAATAATTGTTGCTGCCGTCCGCAGAGGTCAAGATTGGTACGTGAAAACTCTTCCCGAACCGTTTTCTCATTTCCACCCAGTACAAGGATAGCGACATCCGAAGCCTTTGCTAATTCTACCGCTTCCTGAATCATCGCCTGCTCTTGTGTATCTAATGGAACATTGTACAGTTCGCTCTCCGGGAAATATTTATCAATAATATCACAGCCTTTAGCATAGCGAACTTCCGAGTTAGGCAGATATTCTTTGATTCCCTGATATACAGTCTTAATAGACGCATTGGCGGGACCATATCTGCAAGTCAGTTCCTTCACTTCTTCCCCATTCGGACCAATCACAGCTATTTTGCTGAAGTTCTTGGATAACGGAAGCATCTGATTCTCATTCTTCAAAAGAACGACGGACTCCAAAGCGGCTTCCATAGATACTGCTTTATGAGCGTCGTTGTGTACCACTGTCTCCGGACGACGGTCATCACCGGGATACGGATTATCAAAAAGTCCCATCATAAACTTGACACGCAGAATCTCACTGACGCGTTGATCGAGCGTATGCAAAGAGACTTTACCTTCGTCGATAGCACGACGCAACGGGAGGATGAAATCTTGTGGCGGAGTAAAGTTGGTACGGATATTCAATCCTGCATTGACCACTTGTGCCGCCATCTCTTCTTCAGTCGGGGTGATACGATGTTTGGTGTGCAGAAACTCTACCGCCTCACTATCCGATACTATATATCCTTTGAATCCCCATTGCTGACGCAGAATCTCCGTGAGGAAATGATAACTTCCGGAAACTGGCTCCCCGTCATAATCATTATACGAACTCATCACTCCTAGAGCACCCGCTTCCTGAATACCTTTGCGGAAAGGTTCCAGATAAAGAGTCTTCATCTCACGCGGGGCCACGTGCGGATCAGTACGCGTACCTCCGTCGCGTCCACCGACCGGGATGCTATACACGGCGAAATGCTTGGGAGTAGCAACAATACCTTCGCTTTGCAGACCGAGGATCATCTGTTTTCCCAATTCGCCCACCAGATAAGGATCTTCCCCATACGTTTCAATACCTCTCCCCCATCTGGGATCGCGATAAATATTGACGGTGGGTGTCCACATGGTCAGGCCTTGATACCGTTCGTAGCTTCCCGCCGCCGAGTATGCGGCATTTTTGGCCCGGGCTTCATCCGAAACTGCGGTATAGATGGTATGTATGGCATCGGGCTCAAAAGAGGCCGCCATACCTATAGGCTGAGGAAAGACGGTGGCCAGTCCGCTCCGTGCCACTCCGTGCAAGGCTTCGTTCCACCAATTATAAGGTTTAATGCCTAATCTTTCGACAGGTTTGGAGTTGTCCATCATTAAGGCAACTTTTTCTTCTAGAGTAAGTTGTTGCAATAAATCCTCTGCCCGTTCTTCGGGAGATAAACTGCTGTCTTTATAAGCCGGTTGATTGTTACAGCCGCTTAGCATCACAAGGGAAGCAAATAAATATAGAATTTTGTTTCTCATAGTAAAATGGTAAAAATGATTAGTTACACGGCAAAAATAGAATAATTATGAAAAAAGTCCGTGTATTTTTTGATTAAAAAGGTGGAAGATATTGTTTTTTATACAAAAAGGTGGGATAGATATAAAAAGTTTCCGGCCGGATACATCGTACCGACCGGAAACGTATGAGATACAGCAAATAATGACTATTTATATTCTGCCCAATCTATCAGGCGCATATCCCCTTTCTTGGCCAGCGTATCATGCATAGCCAATGCAGCCGGAATACAATGAGGAGTTTGTCCTTTGGAAGACATTTTTACATAATCCCAAAGAATGTTCTTATAATCCGGATGTGCACAATTTTCGATGATAGCCTTGGCGCGTTCTACCGGGCTCTTGCCGCGTAAGTCGGCAACACCTTGTTCAGTAATAAGGATATTGACATCGTGTTCACTGTGATCTTCGTGAGAAACCATAGGAACGATGGCACTGATTTTTCCTTCTTTTGCCACAGACGGGCAAGTAAAGATGGAAATATAGGCATTGCGGGTAAAGTCACCTGAGCCACCAATACCATTCATCATTTTGGTGCCGCTGATGTGAGTAGAATTTACATTACCGTAAATATCTGCTTCGATGGCTGTATTGATAGATATAACACCAAGACGACGGATAATTTCCGGGTTGTTTGAGATTTCAGACGGACGCATGACCAGTTTGTCACGGAAGAAGTCGATATCATCATAAATACCTTGCAGACATTCGTTGGTGACAGTCAATGAACAGGTACTTCCAAATTTTACACGTCCTTGGCGAATCAGGTCCACCACTGCGTCTTGTAATACTTCCGTATACATTTCGAAGGCGGGAATTGTTTTGTCTCGTCCCAAAGCACCCAATACGGCATTAGCAATGTTACCTACTCCACTCTGTAATGGCAGGAAGCTTGCAGGAATAATACCCCGTTTCATGTCAGCTGCCAGGAAGTCGGCAACATTTTGTCCAATCTGGTCGGTGATAGGATCCGGTGCGGTAAATGAACGGGCCTGGTCAGGGGTGTTTACTTCCACTACGCCGATGATTTTTTTCGGGTCTACCTGTACATAAGGCAGACCGATACGGTCGCTGGGTTTGTAAATAGGAATTTCACGACGGTAAGGCGGGTCAAGCGGTTCATAAACTTCGTGCAGGCCCATACCGTTTTTACTGTGGGCAGCGTTCAATTCGATGATCACTTTATCTGCCAGACGTGCAATAGTCGGTGCAATTCCACCGGCGGCTGTCAGATAAACTTTGCCGTCGGGAGTGATTTCACACGCTTCCAGAATAGCGACATCTACTTTACCCATGAACCCGTAACGTACCTCCTGTGCCATTTGTGACAGATGGATATCGTTGTATGCTATTTCGCCGTTATTTACGGCTTTTCGGAAATCGGGGTTGGTTGTGTAAGGAGCACGGTAGCGGATGGCTTTGACGCGTGAGAGGACACCGTCGCAGGAGTCGCCGGTTGAAGCTCCTGTAAAAATGCCTACCTGGAAAGGGTTTCCTTTGGCATGTTCCGCTTCTGCTATTTTTGCCAGTTCAGCCGTAACGGCTTTGGCTGTGCCTGCGGGAGTAAATCCGCTCAGGCCGATATTGTAGCCATGTTTAATCAGGCTTGCAGCTTCTGCTGCTGAAATGTAATTAAATGCCATAATGTTATAGTTATTTTTTCGTGTAAGGAATCAACTTTATTTTCAATCGCATTAATACTTTCGTTGTAATATCTCTCCCCAGATGATGGCTTTGCGTGCCTCTTCTGCCGAGTGTATTTCAAATTGGGATGAGGCCTCGGTGGGTTCGGGAGACATATTGTCGGTGTTTGGACAGACGGGAGGTTGTTTGGGAGCGGACTTATGTTTCTTTGCGGCTTTCTTTCGCGGCGCGCTTACTTCCGGTCCGGGGTTTTCGGGGTTATACCCGTTGTAGGGTACGCCGTTCCAATTTTCCGGAAAAGGACTTTCTGCATCGGGCATAGGCATGGCGGGACCGTTGCCGGTACTGGTTTTCGCTTCTTTCCTGGCCTGTCTTACAAAGCCGATAGCAATGATGCCTATCACGAACAGAAATTTGAAGATGTCTTCCATAAGTCTTTCTTTGTTTTTTACATCGCCAAAGGTAATTATTTAATCTGATTGTAACCAATAAATTGGCATTAAAAAAGGGCAGCTTCACAGCTCCCCTTATTTTTTTTAACCTAAACCTTAACTATGAAAAAATCTAATGTTTCTTTCATTTCACAAAAATGGAAATTTATTCTAATTAATGCCAAATTAACACTCGGAAAATGTTTAGTCGCTTAACATTAATTAGTAGAAATCTGTCAATTAGAGGAAGTTAAGTGTTATTTTTCCACAGTTTCACTGCTTTATTGAACGTGAAGATGTATCTTTGCGGCGAAACTAAAAAAATAAGAAACAATGGAAAATATGACGGGAGCAGACTTTAAATCTGCAACTGCTGATGACAACAGAAAGTTGTTCATCGAGACGTACGGCTGCCAGATGAATGTGGCAGACAGTGAAGTGATAGCCTCTGTGATGCAGATGGCGGGGTATTCGGTGGCCGATACACTGGAAGAGGCGGATGCGGTATTCATGAATACCTGTTCTATCCGCGACAATGCCGAACAGAAAATTTTAAACCGGCTGGAGTTTTTTCATTCGCTCAAGAAGAAAAAGAAGAATCTGATTGTCGGTGTGTTGGGATGTATGGCGGAACGTGTCAAGGACGACCTGATTACGAACCACCATGTCGACCTGGTGGTGGGGCCGGATGCCTACCTTACTCTGCCCGAACTGATTGCCTCGGTAGAGGCCGGTGAGAAAGCCATCAACGTGGAGCTTTCCACCACAGAGACCTATCGGGATGTCATTCCCTCGCGCATCTGCGGAAACCACATCTCCGGCTTCGTGTCCATTATGCGCGGGTGCAATAATTTCTGTACCTACTGCATCGTTCCCTACACCCGTGGCCGCGAGCGCAGCCGTGATGTGGAAAGCATCCTCAATGAAGTGGCCGACCTTGTGGCAAAGGGTTATAAGGAAGTCACCCTGCTGGGACAGAACGTCAATTCCTACCGCTTCGAGAAACCGGACGGAGAGACGGTTACCTTCCCAATGCTGCTGCGCACCGTGGCAGAGGCAGCGCCGGGCGTACGTATCCGTTTCACCACCTCGCACCCTAAAGATATGAGCGACGAAACTCTCCAGGTCATTGCCGACATGCCCAACGTATGCAAGCACATCCACCTGCCGGTACAGAGTGGGAGCAGCCGCATCCTGAAGCTGATGAACCGCAAGTACGACCGCGAGTGGTATATGGACCGCGTGGCAGCCATCCGCCGCATCATCCCCGATTGTGGCTTGTCTACGGATATATTCTCCGGTTTCCATAGTGAGACGGAGGAGGACCACCGGCTTTCCCTCTCGCTGATGGAGGAGTGCGGATACGATTCCTCCTTCATGTTCAAGTACAGCGAACGCCCCGGTACGCATGCTTCAAAGCACCTGCCGGACGATGTGCCCGAGGAGGTGAAGATTCGCCGTCTGAATGAAATCATCGCCTTGCAAAACCGTCTCTCTGCCGAGGCGAATGCCCGTTGCGTGGGCAAGACGTACGAGGTGCTGGTGGAAGGTGTTTCCAAACGTTCCCGTGAGCAGCTTGTAGGACGTACGGAGCAAAATCGGGTGGTAGTATTCGACCGGGGTACACATCGCGTGGGTGATTTTGTAATGGTGAAGATTACCGAAGCCAGTTCCGCAACGCTGAAG
>ERZ772879.1259-NODE-1259-length-18044-cov-3.171049_pt1 | contig 18044 bp, 16 predicted proteins | sample MGYA00580582_ERZ772879 | MGnify/ENA primary metagenome ERZ772879 (study PRJEB29015, sample SAMEA2737682) | human gut metagenome | biome: human gut; feature: human-associated habitat; material: faeces | place: China | collected 2012 ... | reverse complement strand
TTGATAATGATTTTATAAGTAATTATGTAAGCCCGGCTCTTACTACAGTGGAGATACAGAAAGAAGAAGTGGCAAAATCTGCAATGGAAGCACTTCTGTCACTGATCCGTCATGATGGGGTGGATAAAAAAATAAGCTTTACAGCCAGACTGGTCATCAGGGAAAGCACAGGGAAAAAATGTTATTGTAAACAGTAAAGAAAAGATAAATAAATATAACCTGCCGGGAGCAGGGGAAAGAAGTGAAAATATGTTAGTTACAAGTAAGGAAATGCTTGAAAAGGCACGAAGAGAACATTATGCAGTGCCTGCAATGAACACACAGGGTGGAAACTATGATATTATCTGGGCGATCTGCAGAGCAGCGGAAGAAATGCATTCACCTGCGATCCTGGCTCATTATGTAGCTACAGGAGCATATTCCGGAGATGACTGGTTTGTAGAAGTATGTAAATGGTGTGCAAATAAAGTAAGTGTACCGATCGCGATCCATCTGGACCATGGTGACAGCTTTGATATCTGCATGAAATCATTAAAGAATGGATTTACGTCCCTGATGATCGATGGTTCCACAAAACCGATCGAAGAAAATGCCAGACTTACAAATGAAGTGATCAAAGTGGCAAAATGTTTCGACGTTCCTGTAGAAGCAGAAATCGGAGAACTTTTAAGATTAGATGAAGCCGGTGCTCAGATGGAGAATAAAAATGTAGCAAATCCGGAGCAGGTCCGTCAGTTCCTGGATCTGTGCCAGCCGGATTCCCTGGCTATCGGAATCGGAAATGCTCATGGATATTATAAGGGTGAACCGGATATTAAACTGGAAGTTCTGGAAGAAGTAAGGAAATTTACAGATATTCCATTTGTTCTTCATGGATGTACAGGTATGAGAGAAGATATCATCAAAGAAGCTATTAAGCTTGGTGTTGCGAAGATTAACTTTGGTACAGAAATCCGTTATAAATATGTAGAACATTATGAAGAAGCATTGAAGACAAATCATCAGGGACATTCATGGAAACTGTCACAGCTTGCAAATGATGCTCTGACAGAAGACATCAAAAAGATCATCCGTCTTGCAGGTTCAGAAGGAAAGGCCTGAGAAGATAAAAGCAATTAAAATAAAATCACAAGGGAAAATTAAATTCAGGAGGAAATATAAATGAAAAAAAACAGTGAACTGACCTATAAAGAAATGTACCGGCAGCCGGCTTCTTTTCAGGCTGTCAATGATACTCTGGAGGATATTTTCAAAACTCTGGACAAGGTATTCTTCAGTGAGAAAAAATATGATGAGCTGATCTTTACAGGATGTGGAACTTCTCTTTATCTGGCACAGGCTTCAGCAGCAGCATTTTCCACTTATACAGGAATTCCGTCAAAGGGAGTTCCATGCTCTGAGCTGTATTATTTCCCGGAAACTTATGTAAAAGAAGGAAGAAATGTGCTGATCCTTCCGATCACCAGAAAAAGCTATACTACAGAAGTAAGAATGGCTATTGATAAAGTTCGTACTTATCCTCAGGTTACTACACTGGCTATTACCTGTGACAAAGACAGTGAAAAATATAATGACTATTACATTCTTTCACCGGATACAGCTGAAGACAGTGTTATCATGACACGTTCTTTTACAAGTATGTTATATATGGCTGTTATCATGGCTATGTATGTAGGCGGTAAGAAAGATGAAATTGCTGCAATGAAAGATTATGCTCCATATTCTGAAAAGGTTCTGAAAGAAATGGATGAACTTTCTACAAAAATCATGAATGAGCATAAAAACCTGAATCTCTACATTATTCTTGGACAGGGTATTTATTATGGTGTCGCCAATGAATGTATGAATAAGATGAAAGAAATGGGACTCAGCAATTCTGAAGGATATTATGATCTGGAATACCGTCATGGACCAATGAGTCTTGTAGATGAAAATACACTGATCGTGTGCTTGAGCAATAAAGCCTGCAGAGATGGTGACAAAGCACTTATGGAGCAGATGAAGAGTTACGGTGCAACAGTTGCAGTTCTTGGCGGAGAACTGGGAGATACCTTTGATCAGATCGCTGATTATGTATATTCCATGGATAAAGGCTGGAATGATATGCAGTACAGTGCGATCATCGGATTTATCGGACAGCTTCTGGGATATTATATTGCAGACAGCAAGAATCTGTATGCAGATTCACCGAGACACCTGACACAGGCTATTGTATTGAAATAATTTAAGAAAACTGAGGAGCAGATTGCGAATATCTGCCTGATTCAAACTGCGAAGCAGTTATAGTATTAAAGAAAAGACTCCCGGCAGGAAGAAGTGCTGCCGGGAGTCTTTTCTATTACTGAGGAGGAAGACTTGCAAAAGTCTTCTGTTAAGTTTTCCGCAACTGTCTCTTTTGGCAATGTAAAATGGAAGAGAGATACGCATGGGAAGGCGATGTCCGCCGTTAATACGGTCGATCAGGGTTTTTGCAGTTATTCTTCCAAGTTCCTCCAGAGGAATATGTACTGTGGTCAGCATGGGAGAAAGATACTGAGCTGTCTCTATATCATCTACGCTGATAACAGAAATATCTTCCGGTATTCGAAAATTTTTTTCCTTTAATGCGTGAATGACTCCGAGGGCAGTGGTATCGTTTGCACAGAAAATTGCAGAGATATCTGCCTTATTGTGCATCAGGATATTAGCACCTTTGTAACCGCCATCTGCAGAAAGATGTACATTACTGGTATTTTTCTGCAAAAACGGAAGCCCAAGTTTGGCAAGTGCATCTTTATAACCGCTGAAACGTACTTCATTATTCTGTTCACCTACATAACCGATTTTCGTATGTCCGAGCTCCACAAGATAGGAAAGAGCACTATAGGAAATATCACTTCCGTCACAAACTACCTGGTCATATTGGGTTCCCATTGGATTCAGACCTGTATAAATCACATTTTTATAATTTTGAGTAAAGAAGCGTAACAGCTGTTTCTCATATCGTCCCAGAATTACGATTCCGTCTACAGGAAATTGAGCAAGCTGTCGTGCCATATCGGGATTTGCAATATCCATGGCTGTAAATGACTGACGGATAAAATAGTTGCTCTTGAAGGCCTCCTGTTCAATCGCTTTTGCAATCTGTGAGAAGAATGGATCGGAAACAGCGGAATTACTTCTTGCATAAATACAGGCAATGGATTTGGGCGTTGTATTCTGAATTTGAGCTTTTTGTCCTAATTTGAGGCTTCGGGCTGTTGCATTGGGAGTATAACCGCTTTTGCGTACGATTTCCCATATACGTTCCTGAACTTCCGGACTTGCCGCTTTTGTATTTTTCTGGTTTATTACTCTGGAAACCGTAGAAACAGAGACATTTGCCTGCCTGGCAATTTCTTTTAATGTCATAATAACTCCCCGCAATCTTTTATACGACTATTTTCTAAAACTATGTGCAAAACAGAAAATCAGAGTCTTCTGTTTTAAAAAAGTCGTTCAGAACCCCGTTGGGGGGTTCTGAACGACTTTAATTATACAGTAAATTGATAAAAAAAAATAATAAAAAGAAGGAAAACGTTTGCGTACTTTGAATGCAAAATCAACTCAAAGTTATTGATAAAAAAGTAAAAACTTATATAATTTTTGATAGAGTACATAAAACTAAAGTGGAGGTGCTTAAATTTATGGGGAAAACATTGTATTTAGAGTGCTATTCAGGGATTAGTGGTGATATGACTGTTGGTGCACTTCTTGATCTGGGGGCGGATAAGGCAGTTTTGGACAGGGTACTGCAAAGTCTTCCTGTATCAGGGTTTCAGATAAAAACCGGCAAAGTGGTAAAATCCGGAATTGCAGCCTGTGATTTTGACGTTATGTTAGATAAAGATCATGAAAATCATGATCATGATATGAAGTATCTGCATGGTCATAATGAGAATACTGCGGGAGAGTCTGAGATTCATATACATGAACATATTGCTGCAGACCATGTATGTGCACATGAGACAGAATCTGCGCATTGTCATCATCACCATGAACATAGAGGGGTGAAAGAAATTGCACATATTATAGAACATAGTGCAATGACTGACAATGCAAAAAAGATTGCTTTGAGAATATTTGAGATTCTTGCAAAAGCAGAGAGCAAGGCACATGATGTGCCTGTGGAGCAGGTACATTTTCATGAAGTCGGGGCAGTTGATTCCATTGTAGATATTGTATCTGTGGCAGTCTGTCTGGATAATCTGGATATTACGGATGTAGTTGTACCTGTACTTTATGAAGGCTGCGGAACTGTCCGCTGTCAGCATGGAATTTTACCAATTCCTGTTCCTGCAGTTGCGAATGTGATAAGCGAAAATCATTTGTGTATAAAGGTGACAGCTGTTGAGGGGGAACTTGTAACACCTACAGGTGCTGCTATTGTGGCAGCAATAAGAACGAAAGATAAGCTTCCGGAGGAATTTGAAATAAAGAAAATAGGGATTGGAGCCGGAAAACGTCAGTATGAATGTCCCGGAATCCTCAGAGCAATGATTATTTCTTAGAAAACGTTTGCGCAGATTCCAGGCAAATTTGCATGGAATTCGTTGATTAAAAAAATTTTATCTACTATAATAAATACAACAATAAAGGTAACGAGCTGGATAATAAATGAAAGGAAGTAAAGCAATATGGGACATAGTTATTATAGCTATACAAAGGAAGAGTTAGTGGGTAATGGACCGAAGCTTCCGGTAATTGTTATGGAGGATAATGCAGCAGTATTTCATTCCATGGCAGATGAGATGGTGGATGAGATCAAGAAACACAACGAAAAGGGAGAAAAAACAGTATTTATCTGTCCTGTAGGTCCTGTAGGACAGTATCCATATTTTGTAGATATGGTTAATGAGCAGAATATCAGCCTGAAAAATGTATGGTTTATTAACATGGATGAATATCTGGATGATGAGAAACAATGGATTTCAAAAGATCATCCGTTAAGCTTCAGAGGCTTCATGCAACGTACAGTTTATGATAAAGTTCGCCCGGAATTGGTAATGCCGGAAGATCAGAGAGTATTTCCGGATCCGAATCATCCGGAATATATTTCTGAACTGATTGAAAAACTGGGGGGCGTTGATATCTGTTTCGGTGGAATTGGAATTAATGGTCATGTAGCATTTAATGAAGCAGATCCATCCCTTACAAATGAAGAATTTCTTGCTCAGAAAACCCGTGTTCTTAAGATTACAAAAGAAACAAGAACAGCTAATGCGATTGGTGATTTTAATGGAGCTCTGGAAGACATGCCTCATTATTGTATTACCATTGGAATTAATGAGATTTCACATGCAAGGAAGATTCGTCTGGGATGTTTCAGAAACTGGCACCGGGCAGTAGTACGAAGAGCAGCATATGGAGAAGCAACTTCTGATTTCCCGGTATCTCTTCTTACATCACATCCGGACATCAATCTGAAGATCACAGAGTTTGTTGCAGCACTTGATTGATAAGATAAGTAACAGACAACAGAAAGAAGGAAGAACATGAGTATTCGAATCATAAATGGAAAAGTATATAAAAATGGAGCTTTTTCAGAAGAAGAGCTTGTTCTGAAAGAGGGAAAAATCGTTTCTGCTCAAGATGGAGATGCAGAAGAAGTCTATGATGCAAAAGGAAACTATGTAGTACCGGGGTTTATAGATGTACATACTCATGGTGGCGCAGGGGTAGATGTGAATGCGGCTGATCAGCAGGGATTCGAAAAGATCGGACATTTTTTTGCCACACAGGGAACCACATCATGGCTTTCATCTATACTGACAGACACAAAAGAACAGACTTTGAAGACCATAAAAGAGGCTGTGAAACATCAGGAGGCACAGAAGAACGGACATGAAAATTGTGCAGATCTTCTTGGTATTCATCTGGAAGGACCATTCCTTTCACCGGAATATAAAGGGGCTATGCCGGAACATTTACTGATTTCTCCTGATCTGGATCTTCTGAAAGAATATCAGGAAGCAGCAGGTGGAAATATCCGTTATATTACTGTTTCACCAGAAGTAAAAGGAGTGCCGGAATCAATTAAAGGAATGATTGATCTTGGTATGAAAGTTGCGATCGGTCATTCTGGTGCGGATTATGAGACTGCATGGAAATGTATCAATGAGGGTGCCGTATCGGCTACGCATACATTTAATGCCATGAAACTTCTTCATCAGCATTTTCCGGCTATTATGGGAGCAGTTCTGGAATCTGATATCTATTGTGAAGCCATCTGCGATGGACGCCATCTGCATCCGGGAACCGTTCGTTTCCTTCTGAAGATGAAAGGCCTGGATAAAGTAATCGCCATAACAGATTCTATTATGGCAGCTGGACTTCCGGATGGAGAATACATGCTGGGAGTCAATCCGGTTATTGTAAAAGATGGAGACGCAAAACTGAAATATGGAGATTCCAGAGCAGGAAGTACACTTACGACAGGATGTGCACTTAAGAATCTGATTAAATTTACAGGAAGACCTCTTGAAGAGATATTACCGCTTCTTACATGCAAACCGGCTAAGATGCTGGATGTATATGACAGGATTGGAAGTCTTGATACCGGAAAAGATGCGGATGTGGTTATTCTGGATAAAGAGTATTCCGTCGTTGATACATTTGTAAAAGGTAGAAAAATAGAATTATAAGGAGAAAAGATTATGCCATTAATACCATTAAGACCATTACTGGAAACTGTAGATAAATATCACTTTGCTCAGGGCGCTTTTAATGTAAATGCAGTAGCTCAGGCAAAAGCAGCGATTGAAGTTCATGAGATGTTCCGTTCCGCAGCGATTCTTCAGGGTGCAGACCTTGCAAATGGATTTATGGGCGGAAGAACAGATTTCCAGAATGCTACTTTGGAAGATAAAAAAGTCGGTGCAAAAAATATTGCAGATGCTGTAAAGAAATATGCAGAAAATTCTCCGATTCCGGTTGTTCTTCATCTGGATCATGGTAAAAATTTTGATTCCTGCAAAGCGGCTATTGAAGGTGGTTATACTTCTGTTATGATTGATGGATCCAGTCTTCCATTTGATGAAAACGTGGAACTGACCCGTGAAGTTGTTAAATATGCACATGAGAGAGGTGTTTCCGTAGAAGGTGAACTCGGTGTTCTGGCCGGCGTGGAAGATCATGTATTTTCAACTACTTCTACTTATACCAATCCTCTGAAAGCTATCGAGTTCTTTAAGAAAACAGGTGTTGATGCACTTGCAATTTCTTATGGAACCATGCATGGTGCATCCAAAGGAAAAAATGTCAAATTACGAAAAGAGATCGCTATTGCCATCAAGGAATGTATGATGCATGAAGGCATTTTCGGGGTACTGGTATCTCATGGATCTTCAACTGTACCAAAATATATTGTAGATGAGATCAATGCACTGGGTGGAAATATCCAGAATGCTTACGGAATTTCTATTGACGAACTGAAAGCTGCAATTCCATGCGGAATCGGCAAGATCAATGTAGATACAGATATCCGTCTTGCTGTTACAAGAAATATGAAAGAATTCTTTGCAAATCATCCTGAAAAGAGAGAAAGCCAGTCTATTGGCGAGGTATATCGTCTTCTGGAGGCAAAGAAAGAACAGTTTGATCCACGTGCATTCCTGACTCCTATTATGGATACAGTTATGTATGGCGTTATTCCGGATGAAGATGTTGCTGCTCTTATGGCTGTTGTTGAAAAGGGCGTAAAAGAAGCAATCGGTACTCTGATCGTAGAATTTGGCTCTTATGGAAAGGCTCCTCTGGTAGAGATGGCAAGCCTGGATGAAATGGCAGAACGCTATCGTAAGGGACTTTGATCAAAAAGGGTATGTAAATGTATATATTGACTGCACTGGTGGCCTTTGCGGGAAGTTTTGTACAGAGCAGCAGTGGATTCGGTTATGCGATCATCTGTATGGCTATATGGCCCATGTTCATGCCTTTTTATACAGCCTCCATACTGGAAGCCATTGCAGCTTTCTTTATGGTAATTTACATTGCTGTAAGGCTGTGGAAGTTTATTGACTGGAAACTCCTTCTGCCGCCTGTGATCATGGCTACAGTAACCAGTTTTCTGGGTGTGAACACGCTGATGGCTCTGGATGAAGATGTTCTGTCGAAAATCATGGGAACAGTACTTCTGATTCTGGCTGTATATTTTATCTTCTTCAGCAGTAAAGTTCATCTGAAGGCCAGCCTTGTTTCCGGTCTGGCTGCCGGTGCGATCAGTGGTTTTTGTGGAGGACTTTTTAACATCGGAGGTCCGCCCATGGTAGCATATTTTCTTTCTGTAACAGATGATAAAGAAAAATATAATGCTACACTTCAGATGTTTTTTACAATCAATACGATCAGTATTTTTCTGATTCATGTATTTCAGGGTCATGTATCGGGATCTATGCTGCCTTTAGTTGGAGCAGCACTGGCAGGAACAGCGGTTGGGACAGCAGGCGGAATGTTTTTGTTTCGACGACTTACTATGGCCGGAATCAAAAAAACAGTATATATTTTTATGATATGTGCTGGAAGCTATCTCCTTTTGTCGTGAGTTTTTATGGAGAGTATGAGCAGACAGCGAAAACGGATGGCAGATATTCGCTTGTTAATATTGTTAAAGAGAAAGGTAAGAATCTTATGAAACATATTTATCTGAATTTAAAAAGATTTGATGTCCCAGTGGAATTCGGAGGTGTAAACCGTCTGGCTCCAGTTGCTGACTGGGCATCCTGTATCGTAAAAAATACACAGGAGGAATTAAAAACATATGATCCTACTGAAGTAGAATTTGGTATGTATTTTCCAGAGGTGCATCTTCTGAATGCAGTGGCTGCAAAAACAGAAGGAAGCCCTGTTCAGATTGGATGCCAGAGTGTATTCAGAGCAGATACTGCAGTTGGTGGAAATTTTGGTGCATTTACTACAAACAGACCGGCTTCAGCTATGGTTGCTGCGGGATGTGAGACTACTATTATCGGACATTGCGAAGAAAGAAATGACAAAGCAGGAATTCTCGCAGAAGCAGGTGTTACAGATACAGATGCTGTAAATCGTCTTCTGAATCAGGAAATCAAATGTGCGATTGAAAGAGGAATGAAAGTTCTTTACTGCATTGGTGAAAAGAGTGAGGAACAGGAGCAGTGGCAGGAAGTTCTTGGAAAACAGCTTGAAATTGGTCTCAAAGATGTAGATACTTCAAAAGTTGTGATTGCATATGAACCAATCTGGTCCATAGGACCGGGAAAAACACCGGCAGGTAAAGAATACATTACCAAAATTGCAAAATTTGTAAAAGAAAAGACAAATGGTATGGACATTGTATATGGCGGTGGTCTGAAACAGGATAACGCAGAAATGCTTGCTTCCATTGATGAGATTGATGGTGGTCTGATCGCACTGACAAGATTCCAGGGTGAGATTGGATACTATCCGGAAGAGTACCTTGAAATTATCCGTCTCTATATGGGTAGAGAAAATAATAAATAAGCATATATAATGAAGGGAGATTTACTATGAAACTTAATTTTGAGTATGGACAGGGAACCATGGCGGCTGAGCTGCCGGACAATACTGATGTATTTATTCCAGGAGAGACTGTAAAAGATCCGGCTTACATTCCGGAAGATCAGCTTGAGGCTGCTTATCTGGAAAGCCTGGCTCATCCTATTGGAATGCCTACTTTAACAGAACTGGCAGGACCTGGAAAAACAGTTACTATCGTTGTTCCGGACCGTGTAAAAGGCGGAGAGCAGGCTACCAGCCACAGAAAATTAAGTATTAAATATATTTTAAAAGAATTATATGCTGCAGGTATTGAAAAGAAAGATATTCTTTTTATTATTTCCAATGGACTTCATCCAAGAAGTACAGAAGCAGATGCAAAAGCTATCTTTGGAGAAGAATTATTTAATGAATTCTGGCATACAGGGCAGATCATCAGTCATGACAGCGAAGATCAGGAGCATATGGTATATCTGGGAACCACTCACAGAGGGGATCCGGTGTACATGAATAAATATGTATTTGAATGTGATATTCCAATTCTTATCGGTCATGTACAGGGAAATCCTTATGGCGGATATTCAGGTGGATACAAACACAGTGCAACAGGTATCACTAACTGGAGATGTATCGCAAGTCATCATGTACCGTCTGTTATGCACAGAGATGATTTTACACCGGTTAATGGTGGAAGTCTGATGCGTAACAAGTTTGATGAGATCAGTATGCATATGGAAGAAAAAATGGGACATCCTTTCTTCTGCTGTGATGCAGTACTGGATACACAGTCCAGACAGATCGCAATCTATTCTGGTTATGCCAAGGAAATGATGCCAATCAGCTGGAAACTTGCTGACAAGAGAACTTATGTACATTGGGCAGAAAAGAAATATGATGTACTCGTATTTGGTATGCCACAGAATTTCCATTATGGTGATGGAATGGGAACCAACCCGATCATGATGATGCAGGCTTTAAGTGCACAAGTGCTTCGATTCAAGAGAGTTATGAGTGATAACTGTGTAATCATCTGTTCATCTATATGTAATGGATATTTCCATGATGAGCGCTGGCCATATTTAAGAGAATTATATGATCTGTTCCAGCATGATCATATGAATACTCTGCCGGATATGAACCGTCTTGGTGAGTATTTTGCTACAAATGAAGAATATATCCGTAAATATCGTTATACAAATGCATTCCATCCATTCCATGGTTTCTCTATGATGTCCTGTGGACATATTGCAGAAATGAATACCAGTGCAATCTATATTGTAGGTGCTGAGGAACCAGGATACGCAAGAGGAATGGGATTAAAAACAAGAGCTACATTTGAAGAAGCACTGGAAGATGCCAAGAAGAAATATGTTGGTCAGGAACCTAATATCCTGGCATTGCCAATGACATTCAAAAAAGCAGCTGTACATCTTTGCATGAAAGATCCTGCACAGGATTGCATGGATGAATATGGACATCGCCATCCATGTTGCTGCTGATATAATTTCATTATATAGTAGGGTATAGTATTTATAATATAGAGCATCCCTGTCCAGAGTTATTTTTATGTTTCTGACAGGGGTGCTTTGTTATATCACAGGCGTTTTTTTGTACTGACAGACGGAGGAATTGGATATGAAAGAAAATACAGCTTTAAGAAAAAGAATTTTGGCAGCATTGTTTCTTGCGATCGGACTGATCCTTCCATTTATCACAATGCAGATACCGGCAGTGGGGAAGATGCTTTGCCCGATGCATATACCGGTATTATTGTGTGGATATATCTGCGGATGGCCATATGGCTTGCTTATTGGGATTATTACACCTCTTTTAAGAGGAGTGTTGTTCGGAATGCCGGCAATTTTTCCGAATGCCTTCTGTATGGCGTTTGAACTTGCCACTTATGGGCTGGTGGCAGGAATTTTATCAGAAAAAATGAAAAAAGATATAAAATCCTTGTATATTTCACTCATAGCAGCAATGCTGTGTGGACGGATCGTATGGGGACTGGTTTCAGCAGCAGTATATGCATTTACAGGAGGAATCTTTACCTGGGAACTGTTTCTGATGGGAGGATTTATAAATGCATTGCCGGGAATTCTGATCCAGCTTGTTCTGATCCCGGCCCTGGTAGAACGTTTATATAATATGGAAGGAACAGTAGAATGGAATTAAAGGCACGCTGCAAAGAAAGATTTGAACCGGTAGTTCAGGCAATCAGACAATTGCAGAAAGAGAAGGAAGGACTGGATGAGCCTCTGATCGTTGCAATTGATGGCAGGTGTGGAAGTGGGAAAACTACATTGGGAGAATATCTGGAGCAGGTATTCGACTGTAATCTGTTCAGAATGGATGACTTTTTTCTGCGCATGGAACAGCGTACGCCGCAGCGTCTGAAAGAAACAGGAGGAAATGTGGATTATGAGCGGTTTGAGGAGACGGTATTAAGACCGATCTTTCAGAAGCAGACAGTTTTTTATCAGCCGTTCAGCTGCCGGAAATGGAATCTGCTGGAGGGATATCCTGTTCCTTATAAAAAACTCAATATTATAGAGGGTTCCTACAGTATGCATCCATACTTTAAGAACCCTTATCAACTTCGTGTATTTTTAAATATTTCTCCCAAAGATCAGATGGAAAATATAAAAAAGCGCAATGGCCCGGAAAAGGCAAAACAATTTCAGAATATGTGGATCCCAAAGGAGGAAGCCTATTTTAAGAAATTCCATGTGATGGATGGTGCAATACAGGTCATGTGGAATCTGAAAACTGAAAAATAAAAGATTATTCTATCAGAGAAATCTCAAGATGATATGCTTTTTCTTTTCCGGATTCCAGCGTGAGGATTCCATGTTTATGCGCAAAAATATCATCATCCTGGTGAAAAATGCCGGAACCGTTCCAGGGCTCCAGACAGAGAAACGGAGCCTTTCCTCCGGCCGGTGTCCAAATTGCAAGGGATTCAAAATCAGGATAATATACGGAAACACCTTTTCCTGTAATTGCATTTACGAAAGAAACATAGTGTGAATTCGTGTGTTCAAAGAAAACAGCATCCTGATCAAACATGGAAATTGTGAGAGGAAGTGTGTTGCCTTCTGCTTTCTGGGATACTTTGTGATTAAAATTAAATTCCAGATTCTTTATATCATATTCATAAGAAATAAAATTCTCTTCTTTTTCAAATCTTAAAATACAATTTTCAATATTTTCTCCATTATTGACCGGACACATGAAACCGGGATGTGCACCAATATGATAATACATAATGTCGGAATCTTTGTTTATTACTCTATAGTCCATAGACAGAGTACTGCCATTCAGATGATATGACAGGTAAAGTTCAAAATCATAAGGATAATGTTTTAATGTTTCTTCATTTGCTTTAAGTAAAAAAGTGACGGAATTTTCAGTCTGTTCTGTTACTTCAAATTCAGATTCTTTACAAAAACCATGTTTGGGCATCTGGTATATATGATCCTTGATAACAGTTTCTCCGTTGCGGACATTTCCCACGGTCGGAAAAAGAAGCGGAGAAGATCGAAGCCAGTAAGCGGGATCAGAATTCCATACGTATTCATTCCCGGATGGATTGGAATAGGAATTTAATTCGGCACCAAGTGTGTTTAAAAGTACATGATAATTGTCAGATTGTAATTTAATCTGCATAGTAAAACCCTCCCTGATAAATACATAATAGTAATATGCTGCATAAAACAAGCGTATCATAAAAACACTGTAATGGAATAGAAATTTGGACAAACGTTTGGGGATGAAAGATAGAGGGTGGAGTTGATTTATGTTTAAATGCAAAACTTTTGTTCCTACAAAAACACAAAAATCAATAGTTTTGGGATTATAATCCAAAAACTATTGATTTTTATATCGCTTTTGGAATATAATTAGTAAAAAAAGAAGGGAGCATTATTATGATTATAGAAAGAAAAGAATATTTAGAAAAACTGATAGCCTGGAAAGATAAGCAGTTGATTAAAATTGTTACAGGTGTACGACGTTGTGGAAAATCTATGCTTCTGGAAATTTATCGCAATTATTTAAAAGAGCATGGGATTGAGGAAGAACAGATTATTTCTGTTAATTTTGAAGATCTTGATTATGAAGAACTGACAGATTACAGGAAATTATATAAATATTTAAAGGAACGTCTGATTGATGGAAAAATGACATATATTTTCCTTGATGAAATTCAGAATGTAACAGATTTTCCGAAAGTGCTGGACAGTCTTTATATTAAAAAAAACATAGATATTTATGTGACTGGTTCCAATGCATATATGTTGTCCAGTGAGATTGCAACTATGATTTCAGGAAGATATATTCAGATTGAAATGTTGCCGTTGTCTTTTAAGGAATATATGGAGAGTACTGGCAGTATGAATGACAGAGGAATCAAATATGCTGAGTATTTGCAGAATAGTTCATTTCCGTTTACACTGGAATTAAAAAATCAGCCAGATGAGATCAGAGATTATCTGGAAGGAATCTATAATACGATTGTTGTAAAGGATATTATAAACAGGAAAAAAATCACAGATACTATGATGCTTAAGAGTGTCTTAAGATTTGTGTTTGATAATATAGGAAATCCATTGTCATCAAAAAAAATTGCAGATACGATGACCTCAGAAGGGCGAAAAATTGATACAAAAACGGTGGAAAAATATCTAGAGGCTTTTAGCGAGAGTTATATTATATATCAGGCAAAACGTTATAATATAAAGGGAAAACAATATTTAAAAACTCTTGAAAAATATTATATAGTTGATATTGGAATGAGGTATATGCTTTTAGGTTCGAGGCAGGCAGATGCAGGACATGTTCTGGAAAATATAGTCTATCTGGAATTGTTACGTCGAGGATATGATGTGTATGTTGGAAAAATCAATTCATATGAAGTGGATTTTGTGGCACAGAATAAAAAGGGAACAGTATATTTCCAGGTGGCACTGACTGTACGAGATGAAAATACACTTTTGAGAGAATTAAGACCATTACAGGCGATACGAGATCATTATCCAAAGATTATCTTAACAATGGATGAAGAACCAGAAGAACAATATGAGGGAATTCGACGTATTAATGCCAGAGACTGGTTATTGGGGATTGTAGACTGAGCAATGCAAATTCATGGTAATAATATATAAAAACAGAAGATAATCATATTGCAGAGAAGTTTCATGTGGAGAATAAGATGTCTAAAATGAACCTGCCAGAAACTGTGACTGTTGTGGTATAAACTTTTGTCATTTTGCATGGCTCGTAGCGTTCACAAATTCTTCACAAAAAATTAGCACTCACCTCTTGACAGTGCTAATAATAAGTGTTATATTACAACTAGAACAAAGGAAGGGGAACAAAAAGAGAACAAAGAAATAAGTTCTATGAGATTCCTGATAACCTAAGTTCCAAAGAAACAAGGTAAAGATGCATAACTGAGAGTCCATCACATGTAGATGGACGGTATAGAAAAGGAGAGATGACTTATGTTGATGCCTAGTATTTTTGGAGAAAATTTATTTGATGACTTTTTTGGAGATTTTCCATTTTATTATGATGACAGAGCAATGAAAGATACAGAGAAGAAACTTTACGGACGCAGAGCCAGCCATATAATGAAAACCGATATCAAGGAAACTGATAAAGGCTATGAACTGGTCGTAGATCTTCCGGGATTTACCAAAGATGAAGTAAAGGCTGATCTGGAGAATGGTTATCTGACTATCAGTGCAGAGAAAGGTCTGGACAAAGATGAGCAGGAGAAAGAGACAGGACGTTATATCCGTAAGGAACGTTACGCAGGTGCCTGCAGCCGTAGCTTCTATGTAGGTAAAGAAGTTGAGAAAGAAGACATTAAAGCAGAATTCAAACATGGTATCCTCACATTATTTGTACCAAAGAAAGAAGCAAAACCAGCAGTAGAACAGAAGAAAACAATTGCCATTGAAGGCTGATGAATAAATATTCTGACTGACCCGTTAAGGGTCAGCCAGAGATTAAAAACAGATATAAAAATAAAAGCTTACACTAAAAGATTGAAGATAAAAGGTTGAAAAAGCCTGTAAAGATAGATTTGGAAAGTAAATCTGGTGAACAGATTTGACATATATAAAATATATTAGAAAAGGAGATATGACTTATGTTAATGCCTAGTATTTTTGGAGAAAATTTATTTGATGACTTTTTTGGAGATTTCCCATTCTATTATGATGACAGAGCAATGAAGGATGCAGAGAAGAAACTTTATGGACATAAAGCAAATCATGTAATGAAAACTGATATCAAGGAAATGAATAACGGATACGAACTGATTGTAGATCTTCCAGGATTTAAGAAAGATGAAGTCCACGCAGCACTGGAAAATGGTTATTTGACCATCAGTGCAGAGAAAGGCCTGGATAAAGACGAGAAAGAAAAAGAGACAGGACGTTATATCCGCAGAGAACGTTATGCAGGTGCCTGCAGTCGTAGCTTCTATGTAGGCAAGGAAGTACATCAGGACGACATCAAAGCAGAATTCAAACATGGTATCCTGACATTATTTGTTCCGAAGAAAGAAGCAAAGCCAGCAGTGGAACAGAAGCACAGCATCTCCATTGAAGGATAATAGATGTTAAGTTACAGCAACGGGAGGTCAAATCTTTTGGCTTCCCGTTGTTTGCATAATGAGGATTGCAGAAATATGAAGTCAGGAATGATTGCGTTAGAATGTGTTTATGAGGGAAGGTGATGATATTGAAAAGAGATTACTATGAAGTTCTTGGCGTGAACAAAAACGCAGATGCAGCAACGATTAAGAAAGCATACAGAAAACTGGCAAAGAAATATCATCCGGACAGTAATGAGGGAAATGCTTCGGCAGCAGAGCATTTTAAGGAAGTAAATGAAGCCTATGATGTTCTGAGTGATGAGAAGAAACGTAAACTGTATGATCAGTTTGGCCACGCTGCTTTTGAAGAAGGTGCCGGTAATTATGGAAACGCACAGGGAAGTCCTTTTGGCAGTGGCTTTGGCGGAGCACAGGGCAATCCATTTGGCGGTGGTTTCCATGGCTCGTACAGTGATGGCAATGGTTATCATGAATATCATTTTGAGAATGGCGAAGATATGGATGATATCCTGAAGAACATCTTTGGTGGTGGATTTAAGAAGAGTAAATCATCCGGTGGTTTTGGAAGCAGCGGTTTCGGTGGCAGTGGATTTCACGGAAGTGGTTTTGGCGGATTCGGAAGCAATGGAACTGGCGGTTTTGGCGGTTCTTACAGCAGTAAAGGTGAGGATCTTCATGCAGAGGTTACTGTCAGCTTTGATGAAGCTGCTTTTGGCGGTAAGAAGGTTATCCGCCTGCAGAGCAGCAACGGTGGCGTCCAGAATTACGAAGTCAATATTCCGGCAGGTATTGAATCCGGTAAATCTATCAGACTTAAAGGAAAAGGATATCCGGGAGTCGGCGGAGGTGAAGCCGGTGACCTGCTTCTGAAAGTAAATGTTCAGGATAAACCAGGATATAAACGGGAAGGAAGAGACGTTTATACAACTGTAAATATCCCATTTACAACAGCAGTATTTGGTGGTGAGGCAAAGGTTCACACCATTTACGGTGATGTTCTCTGTAACATCAAACCGGGTACTCAGTCCGGGACGAAGATACGTCTGAGAGGCAAAGGTATCGTTGCAATGAATAATCCGTCGGTACACGGTGATGAATATGCAACTGTACAGATTGAAGTTCCGACAAATCTGACACCGGAAGCAAGACGGAAACTGAAAGAATTTGAGCAGGAATGTAATGGAAGCCGCAGAAGCCGTGGATTTGGCAGCGGGAGTGCGGCGTGAAGAGTAATCAGAAATATTTTTGAGAATATAGTGAAGCAATTTTACAGAGAAACGAAAAGGATACATGCACAGTAACATTACCGTGTATGTATCCTTTTAGCATAATAGGGAAAAATATTCTATGAGCTTTTTCTGATATAGAATATTGTTTATCTGGGTTCTTTTCCATCACGGAAGAGCATCATCATTTCCTTGGTCAGGCTGATATTATTGCCCTGATCCGGGATTTTGTCACGTTCTACCCATTGTGCCATGGAGAGCTCTTCATGGTCAACGGTCAGGGTATCATCGCCGTCCACATCACAGAAGAATCCGAAAAGCAGGGTACCGCTGAAGGACCATGGCTGGCTTTTGTAATAGCGGAGATTCTTTACCTTAAGGCCAACTTCCTCCATTACTTCTCTGTGAACAGTTTCTTCAATGGTTTCTCCGATTTCGGCAAATCCCGCAATGAGCGCCATATTCGTATATTCCCTGCCGGCGTATGTCGATACGAGGAGTTTGTCTTCGTTCCGGACAGCCACGATGACTGCCGGATTGATACGGGGATAATTCATGATGCCGCAGGATGGTCAGTACAGCATCCGTTCTTTTTTGCTGTGTTGCAATGGCCGGCCGCAGCAGCCGCATAACTGATGATGGCGGTACCACCCGGCCAGTGACATACCGGTAACACAAGC
>ERZ772879.1257-NODE-1257-length-18057-cov-3.701644_pt1 | contig 18057 bp, 20 predicted proteins | sample MGYA00580582_ERZ772879 | MGnify/ENA primary metagenome ERZ772879 (study PRJEB29015, sample SAMEA2737682) | human gut metagenome | biome: human gut; feature: human-associated habitat; material: faeces | place: China | collected 2012 ... | reverse complement strand
TTATGAATAACGAAGATATGAAATCTATATTTGACCAGATAAATAATTTAAAAAAACCTGTTACAGAATCCAAAGAAACAAATGCTGTGTATGAAAAGGATGCTTTTCGAGAAGTTTTAAATGGAATATCAGAGGAAATTCAAAGAGTATTGGATGAAAATGATTTCACACAGGAGGATTTATGTCGGATAACAAATATGTCACAATCCAATATTAGTAAAATACAAAACGGAAAGGTTGTTCCAAGGATAGAAACACTACAAAAGATTGCGAATGCTACACATACAAGACTTGTAATAAGTTTTGAAAGCATGGAAGGAGAGGATTAAAAATGGCAAGTATAACGTCCATTGAGATTAATCAATTCAGGGGAATTAAGCAATTAACAGTTTCTGATTTTTCAAATATCAATCTTATTGTAGGTGATAATAATAGTGGAAAAACAACATTTTTGGAAGCAATTCAGTTATTGTTTGCGAAAGCTCAACTCAGCTCTGTTAAAAATATAATAAGGCAGAGAACAGTGCTTAATATTCATGATAATAGTTTTTATACTTCTTTCATTAAAATGTTCAATGTGGAGCAAAATGAGGATTTGTTAGATCTAGATATTTATGCAGAAAGTAATTACGGTCCGATTGAATTTGAAATGACTGGATGTGAGAAAACCATTTCTGGAGAAGAAGCACTTCAAATTTCAACAATGTCTTCACGTCAAAAAACGTATTATAGAAAATCAACAACTTTTATCCCCGAAACGGTCAAACTGTTTACAGGTAGTATTATTAGTCAAAATGGTAAAAAAACAATAGAGAAAAATGTTCGTTTCACGTCTTTAGACAATACAATGGTAGGTCCTGTAACTAAGAGGGAAGTTCAATATATATCTTCATTTGGTCATTTGAGATATGACTTATTGCAGAATATCGTAGACAATCCGGAATATAAGAAATTAGCTATCAGCATTCTGAAGAAGTTTGATGAATCTATAGTGGATATTTGTTATACCAAGGCGGATGATGAATCCTTTGTGGAATCCATTATAACAGAAAATGGAGTAAACATGCCGTTCTCCGTTTATGGCGACGGAATTAAGAAAATATTATATATTTTGAATAAACTATTCGATGCAACAGATTCAATTTTGTTGATTGACGAAATTGAGACAGGTTTGCACAAGAAATATTATGATAAATTATTTCCGGTAGTATTTGAGCTGGCTAAAAAACTGAATGTACAATTATTTATTGCGACACACAGTATGGAAGCAATTGATGCAATACTGGAGTATGGTAAATATGAAAATGATACCAACAGTAAGGATCCGATTAAAGTTATTACATTAAAGAAAATCGACTCAAACGATGGAAAGGGAAGTAATGTAGCTGCTCGAAATGTTACGGGTAAGTATGTGTATGAAAACCGCAAGGCATTTGAATTTGAGGTGCGCTTATGATGACGGAATTAAATCAAATTAATAAGGCTAATAAGGCTGCAGTTGGAACTTTTTTTAGTGTTCGAAATCCGAAAGATGCAATGAGATCTTTTGGAACTTTTATTTCTAAAATAGACTGGTCAAAATCTGAATCTTTAAAAAATTTATTTTTGCCATTCATGTATTTAGGAGAGGAGAAAGAATAGCATTTTCTATTTTATACTGAAAGCATAGTAAAAGAAGTAAGGAGAACCATATGAAACGAATTGGGATAATGACAGGAACAAGAGCAGAATATGGATTGTTAAAGCCCTTGATGCAGGAGATTAATAAAGATAATGATTTGGAATTATACTTGATTGTGTCAGGGATGCATCTGTCACCAGAGTTTGGAATGACTTATAAGGAAATCGAGGAAGACGGTTTTCAAATAAATGCAAAAGTAGAGATGCTGTTAAGTTCCGATAGCCCTGTGGGAATCAGCAAATCGATCGGCTTGGGAATAATTGGGTTTGCAGATGAATTTCAAAGAGCAGATTTGGACATGTTGATTTTGCTTGGAGACAGATATGAAGCACTGTCAGCGGCAATCTGTGCAATGGTCATGAGAATACCGATTGCACATCTTCATGGAGGAGAACTGACAGAGGGCGCCATTGATGAGGGAATACGTCATTCTATTACTAAGATGAGTTATCTTCACTTTACAAGTACAGAAGAATACCGCAGACGTGTAATACAGTTAGGGGAGAATCCTGAAAGAGTGTTCTGTGTCGGGGCAATTGGAGTAGAAAATATAAAAAAGATTAACTTGATGACAAAAGAAGAACTGGAGAGATCGATTCATTTTGAAATTGATGAAAATACAGTGATTGTGACTTATCACCCGGTAACATTGGAAAATAATACGGTTGAGGAACAGTTCTTAAATCTCTTAGAGGTATTGGACAGAAATCCTAAGATAAGAATGATATTTACAAAAGCAAATGCGGATACAAATGGCAGAATTGTCAATGAGTTGATAGATAAATATGCAGCCCAAAATAGTGAAAGAGCCTGTGCGATTATGTCATTGGGACAGAAAAGATATTTAAGTGCATTAAAGTATTGCAGAATAGTTATAGGTAATTCTTCGAGTGGAATTATTGAGGCACCTTCCTTTGGCAAACCGATTATTAATATAGGAGACCGGCAGAAAGGAAGAATATGTGCAGACAGTGTGATTAATTGTGGATATACACAGCAGGAAATTCAGCGGGCTATGGAAACTGCACTGACAGAGGAGTTTGAAAATAAAGCCAGAAACTGTAGAAATCCATATGAAAAAGAAAATACAGCAGCAAATATTATAAGTGTTATAAAGGATTATTTGTTGAATGATAAAATTAAATTGAAAAAAGGATTTTATGATATAAAATGAGAAACATAGCGATTATTCCGGCCCGAAGTGGCTCAAAGGGATTGAAAGACAAAAATATTAAAGAACTAAATGGCAAACCACTCATGGCATATACCATTGAGGCTGCATTAGAATCAGGGATATTTGATTGTGTGCATGTGTCAACAGATAGTGAGAAATATGCTGAAATAGGAAGAAAGTACGGGGCAGATGTTCCTTTTTTGAGGGATGCCGAACTGGCCGGGGACAAGAGCAGTACCTGGGATGCGTTACGTTATGTGGTACAGGAGTACCGGAAACGAGGAAAAGAATTTGAACTGGTAACTCTGTTACAGCCAACTTCTCCGATGAGAAACGCCCAGAATATCAGGGAAGCATATGAGGTATTTGAACAGAAATCTGCGGATGCGGTCATTAGTATTTGCGAATTAGAACATTCCATTCAGATATGCAATAAATTAGGCGAAAATGGCTCAATGTATAATTTTATTGACAGCAATAAAGTTGGAGCCAGACAATTGTCGGATACTTATTATCGATTGAATGGAGCAATTTATATTCAGAAAACAGAGCTGCTGATGAATAAGCAGAATTTTTATAACGAAAAATCTTATGCCTATATTATGGATCAGAGACATTCTGTTGATATTGACAATGAACTTGATTTCTTATTTGTCGAGGCATTAATGAAAGACAATAAAGATTAATTTTTGCAGTCAATCATCCGATATATAGACTGTAACCTATCATGGAGCGATAGGAAAAGAACATGGAGGTTCGTCTATGAAAACAGAACAGTTGATAACATTTCTGATTTCCCCGGAGCAGACAATCGTAGAAGCAATGCAGAAGATAGATGCGAATGCGAAGGGGATTCTTTTTATTACCAATACAGATAGAAAATTAATAGGGGCGATCACCGATGGAGATATCCGCCGCTGGCTGATTAAGACAGGAAATCTGCACGAACAGATAAGCCGCCTTATGAACCGCAATCCTAAGTCCGTGTATCGAAGGGAAGTGGCGTCTGCGCAGGATGTGATGAGACGATATTCGATCACGGCATTGCCTGTGCTCAATTCAAAGGGAATCGTGATTGACATTCTTTTTGAACAGGAACAGAAAATCGAGGTGAGGGAAGGAAGTCTCTCTTTAGATAAAGTGCCGGTAGTCATTATGGCAGGAGGGAAAGGAACCAGATTATATCCTTATACCAAGATTTTGCCCAAACCGCTGATCCCGATTGGGGATATTCCGATTATGGAACGGATTATTGATAAATTCAGGGATGTTGGCGTGACGGATTTTTATGCGACTGTCAATTACCGCAAGAATATGATCAAATCTTATTTCACTGATACGGCAAAAGATTATGAAATAAAGTATGTAGAAGAAAATCAGCCACTAGGAACAGCAGGAAGCCTGCGGCTGATAGAAGAAGAATTTGAACAGCCTTTTATCGTGACGAATTGTGATATACTGATCCATGCAGATTACGAAGATGTCTACCGGTATCACAGGGAAAGCGGCAATGAACTGACAATCGTTTCTGCACTAAAGAATATTGTAGTACCCTATGGTGTTATCCATTCCAGTGAAAATGGTGCAGTGCAGTCTATGGAGGAAAAACCAAAATTATCATATTTTGTCAATACAGGTATGTACATATTGAATCCTGAATTGAAAAAAGAAATTCCGGAGGACACATTTTACCATATGACAGACCTTACAGATAAATTGCTGAAAGAAAAACGGAAGGTTGGTATGTATCCGATCAGCGAAGATTCATTTCTTGATATGGGTGAATTTGAAGAGATGCACCGGATGGAAAAGAAATTGGACTTGAAGTCAGAGTAATTACAGGAAATAAATGGTTTACATAACGTTGAATTTAATAATAGTATGTAACCATATGAGCAATGGAAAAGCTCTGACAGAGCGATTTTGCGAATGTAGGCTGAATAGACAATAAAGTATATATAAATAGACGAAAGAACGAGGAATATAGAATGAAGAAAGTACTTGTAACAGGGGCAGATGGATTTATTGGAAGCCATCTGACAGAAAGCTTATTAGAAAAAGGTTATGATGTAAAAGCCTTTACCTATTATAATTCTTTTAATACATGGGGATGGTTAGATACATTACCAAAGGAAAAATTGGATCAGATCGAGGTGTTTAGTGGGGATATCAGAGATCCCAATGGTGTGCGTGAATCAATGAAAGGTGTGGATCAGGTGTTTCATCTTGCGGCACTGATCGCTATTCCATTTAGTTATCACTCACCGGATTCTTATGTGGATACCAATATTAAGGGTACATTGAATGTTTTACAGGCAGCAAGGGATTTGGGAACAGAGAAAATTATGGTGACATCTACTTCTGAGGTATACGGAACGGCACAATATGTACCGATCGATGAAAAGCATCCATTTCAGGGGCAGTCACCGTATTCCGCAACAAAAATTGGGGCAGATCGTCTGGCAGAGAGCTTTTACCGCAGCTTTAATCTTCCGGTTGCAATTGTCCGGCCGTTTAATACGTTTGGACCAAGACAATCGGCAAGAGCGGTCATCCCGACAATCATTACACAGCTTTTGGCAGGTAAAGAAGAGATCAAACTTGGTTCTTTGACACCAACGAGAGATTTTAATTATGTGAAAGATACAGCTGCAGGATTCATTGCAATCGCAGAGTCTGATAAGACCATCGGACAGGAGATTAATATAGCAACACAGCGGGAGATTTCCATTGGAGATCTTGCAAAGGAAATTATTACACAGATAAATCCAAGTGCAAAAATCGTATGTGATGAACAGCGTTTACGTCCGGAAAAGAGCGAGGTAAATCGCCTGCTTGGAGCGAATGCGAAGATAAAAGAATTAACAGACTGGAAGCAGCAGTACACGTTTGAACAGGGAATAGCAGAGACGATCGCATGGATCAGACAGAATATGGATGCATATAAGACAGATATTTATAATGTATAGAAGCTATCATGATGTAAACTGGATCTGTGAGCAAGATTGACAGATGTGTTTTTAATAAAGGAAAGAAGGAAGAAGAAAGTGAGTCGATTTATCCCATTGTCAATTCCGAATTTTGAGGGAAATGAGAGAAAATACGTAGATGATGCAATAGATCAGGGCTGGGTATCTACAGGCGGAGCCTATATTACAAAACTAGAAGAGCAGATGGCAGGATTTCTTCATGTAGAAAAAGTGGCTGCCTGCCAGAGCGGCACATCTGCATTACATTTGTCGTTATTAGAATGTAATGTACAGCCGGGAGATATGGTGATCGTGCCGACATTGACGTTTATTGCAGCAGTGAATCCGGTACATTATCAATTTGCAGAGCCTGTATTTATGGATTGTGATGACAGCTTATGCATGGATCCGGTCAAGCTGCGGAAGTTTTGCGAAAAAGAGTGCTATTTACAGGAAAACCAACTAATTCACACGGCTTCCGGCAAGAAAATAAAAGCGGTTATTGTAGTGCATGTGTTTGGAAATCTGGCAGATATGGAAAGCATTATGGATATAGCGGAAGAGTATCATTTGAAGGTAATAGAAGATGCCACAGAGGCGCTGGGTTCCCATTACACGGAGGGACGTTTTGCCGGAAAGTATGCGGGAACGATCGGAGATTTTGGAGCATACTCGTTTAATGGGAATAAGATTATTACAACCGGTGGTGGCGGTGCAGTGACAGCAAAAGATGCAAAAACAGTTGCACATATGCAGTATATTTCCACACAGGCAAAGGATGATCCGCATTATTATATTCATAATGAAGTTGGATATAATTATCGCATGACCAATTTACAGGCAGCGCTTGGTGTGGCGCAGATGGAAGAACTGCCTGAGTTTATAAAGAGAAAACACAGTAATTATGAGTTGTACCAAAAACTATTCGATGGATTTGAACTCGGAAAATTACTTGGCTTTCGAGAAGGAACATATTCAAATCAGTGGTTTTATTCACTTGAGATTCCAATGGAAAGAGTGAATGGTTCTTTAAGGGATATCATCACAAAGCTGCAGGAAAGAGGTGTACAGACAAGGGCAATCTGGGGATTGATCCATGAACAGCTGCCGTATCAGAATGCGATAACATATGAGATGGAGAAAGCACCTTATTATAGTAAATGCATCTTGAATTTCCCAAGCAGCACACAGATCACAGAAGACGATATAGTTTATGTTGTGGAACAGATCAAGAATGTATTGATGTTATAAGGGATGGTAAAATGCAGGATATTATTTTAGTTGGCTCCGGTGGCTGTATGAGGGAAATTGTGTGGCAGATGCAGGAACAGAATAAATCAGCAGAAAATTGGAATATATTAGGATATGTTGATAGAATGCCGCCGGAAGAACACAGCAGCGTTACAGTTGGAAATGAAACCCTAGAATATATTGGGAATGATGATTATTTGCTGGCAAGAACAGAATTGACAAACGTGGCAGTTTGTGTGGGAGAGCCAAAGCTTCGGAAAAAAATTGTAGAGAAATTGAAAAATAATAAAAATATTATTTTCCCGAACATAATACTTGGTGATACAAGAATTTGTGAGGATGTGCAGATGGGGAAAGGCTGCATTATCAGTATGGATGCAAGAATCTCAACCAATGTAACGCTTGGGAGTTTTGTTTTTATGAATACCGGAAGCAAAGTATGCCATGACGGAAAGTTAGGCAATTATGTAACATTAAGTCCGGATGTCACATTAGCAGGAAATGTGGTAGTCGGCGACAATACAGAAATTGGTATGGGTGCAAATGTGATACAGGGTATTACGATTGGAACGAATACTGTGATTGGTGCAGGATCGGTAGTCGTGAGAGATGTCGATGATTATTGTAAGGCAGCCGGAGTACCAGCGAAAAAGATATAAATGCTGTGAGGTCAATCCATTCAATTTTATATTTATAATAGGGGAAATTCTTAGCATATTAATTCTATAGAAGGAGAATAAAAACAGTTAACAGATAGTAAGCAAATATTTTGAAAGTGAGTTAAACATATGAGTAAATTATATATTTCCATGTATCATTACACAAGGGATATAGTACATAGCAGATATCCTCAAATAAAAGGGCTTGATACAAATTTATTTAGACAACAAATAGAATATATGAAAAATAACTTTAACATTGTAACAATGGAGCAAGTAATAGATGCTGTTGAAGGAAAATCAGAACTATCAGAAAAGGCACTTTTACTTACTTTTGATGATGGATATATTGATAATTATACATTTGCATTTCCTATTTTAGAAGAATTTGGCATACAAGGATCTTTCTTCATTCCAGGAAAGACATTTACAACTCATCAGCTGTTGGATGTGAATAAGATTCATTATATTTTGGCAAGTGCTGATATATGTAAGCTTGTTGAAGATGTAAAAAAGGAAATGGATTATTACAGAGGTATAGAATTTGACTATGCACCAACTGATGACTTATTTAATGAATATGCTGTGGAAAGCAGATTTGATATAAAAGAAACAATATTTGTTAAGAGGATGCTACAGACGGTTCTGCCAGAAAGGTTAAGAAATACAATTTCAAGTAATCTTTTTGAGAAGTATGTTGGTGTATCAGAGGAACAGTTAGCCTATGAGCTATATATGACGGAGGAGCAAATTAGAACAATGAAAAGACATGGCATGTTCATAGGCTTGCATGGATATGATCACTATTGGCTGGGAAAACTTCCAAAAGAGCAGATGAAAAAGGATTTGGATAAGGCACTCGATACGTTAGATGAGTTTATTGATAGAAAGCATTGGGTAATGAATTATCCGTATGGCAGTTATAATCAAGATGTGCTTGATTATATTAAGATGAAAGGGGCTTGTGTTGGTTTTACAACAGAAGTAAAAATTGCGGACATATGTATGGATGCAGCCTTAGAGTTGCCAAGACTTGATTGCAATGATTTTCCACCAAAAAGCGAAAACTACAAACTTTATGACATATGAGAGGATTGACGCATGTTGAATAGTTATGATGAACAGTATGAATTCAGGGTTGCAAATATTAATGATATAGAGAAGATTATGGAATTTATTGATAGCCATTGGAAAAAAGGACATATTATGGCAATTAATAGAGAATTTTTTGAATATGAATTTCTTGAGGATGATGGAACGGTTAATTTTATATTGGCAATTGATAAAAATAAAAGAACTATTGAGTGTTTAAATGGATTTCTGAAAGCTTCTCATGATAAAGAATATATGGATGTATGGGGAAGTATATGGAAGGTTCTTGATGGCAATATGGGGATGCTCGGTGCAGAATTAATTAAGCGTAGACAAGAATTGACTGGATGCAGATGTGATTTGGATGTCGGAGATAATCCGAAAACAGCCATCCCTGTGTTAAAAGTACTTTTAAAACGTTACACATGCAAAATGCATCATTATTACATGCTGGCTGATTTTAACGATTTTAAGATAGCTAAAGTAAAACAAATCCCTAAAAGAAAAAAAGGTTCAAAGGAATACAATGTTATTAGGTTTCATGATATTAACGAGGTAGTGAAAAAATTTGATTGTAGAAAATACGTGCATACAACTCCATATAAAGATTACTGGTACATAAATCATAGATTTTTTAACCATCCAATATATGATTATGATGTATATGGCATTGAAAGGGATGGAAACGTAGATGCACTTATAATTTTTAGAAAACAAATATATGAAGACAGAATAGCTATTAGATTTGTGGACTATATAGGTGAGCGCACTCTTATTTCGGGAATAGGAGCATTTTTAAAAAATTTACTTAGTGAAACAGATGGGGCAGAGTATATTGATTTTTATTGCGCTGGTATTAATGAAGAAGATGTGTATGAAGCAGGATTTGTAGAAGTAAACGAGGAAGATGGGAATATAATTCCGAATTATTTTGAACCGTTTGTACAAGAGAACATTGACATATGGGTTGACTCAAGGGAATATAATTCATTGTTTACCAAAGCAGACGCAGATCAAGATCGACCAAATATAATATAAGTGAGGAAAATGATTATGAAAAATTCTGTATTATCATGGCTTGATGAGACAGCCAAAAGGTTACCAAATAAGTTAGCACTTCAAGATATATCTGGGAATATCACTTATCAGGAATATAGAAGTAAGAGCCTTGCGATTGCATACAAGATAGTAGAACTCAATAAAGGAGAGATGAAAAAGCCGATTGTAGTTTATCTTGAGAAGGGTAAAGAGGTACTGGTATCTTTTATGGGTGTGGCTTATAGTGGATGTTTTTATTCGCCTATAGACACGGAAATGCCCCAGTCTAGAGTAGATAAAATTTTAGAAGTATTGAAACCGGAAATTGTCATTACAACAAATAAGCTAAAAACTAATTTTGAAAAGTTTAATTTTTATGGCTCATATATAATTTATGAAGAGACTATATGCTCCGAGGAGGATGAGACAGCGGTTAAACCCTACACAGAAAAGATAATAGATACTGATTTGCTTTATGTGTTATTTACATCAGGCTCAACAGGTGTTCCTAAGGGGGTATCTATTTGCCATCGTTCTGTTATTGATTATACAGATTGGGTTACAGAGACTTTTAATATTACGCAGAAAGATACATTTGGAAATCAGGCACCTTTTTATTTTGATAATTCAATTTTAGATATATATTCATGCATGAAAACGGGAGCAACGCTTAATATTATTCCGAAGAAATTATTCTTTCAACCAGTTCCATTGCTTGAATATATAAAGTATAACAAAATTAATACTATCTTTTGGGTACCATCTGCTTTAATCGTTGTTTCAAAATTAAAAGCATTTAGAAATGTAGATTTATCAGATACGCTTAAGCGTGTACTGTTCTGTGGTGAGGTTATGCCTAATAAACAACTTAATATCTGGAGAAAATTCCTTCCGAATGTGACATATGCAAATCTTTATGGACCAACAGAAATAACAGATGCATGTACGTATTATATTGTTGACAGAGAATTTTCAGATGATGAACCACTTCCGATTGGTATACCTATGAGTAATACAGATATTTTAGTTTTAAATGATGAGGATAAGCTTGTTACAGATGATGAAGTGGGTGAGTTGTGTGTAAGAGGAACATCACTAGCCATGGGATACTATAATAATCCTGAAAAGACAAGAAGTGCATTTGTACAAAATCCTTTAAATAAAGCTGTTCCGGAGATAATTTATAGAACAGGAGATCTTGTTAGATATAACGAATATAGAGAAATTATATATATTTCAAGAAAAGATTTTCAGATAAAACACCTTGGACATAGAATAGAACTTGGAGAGATTGAGACAGCAATTTCATCACTTGAAGAAGTTACGTTGAATTGTTGTTTATATGACGAAAAAAATCAAAAAATAGTTCTTTTTGTAGATGCACAAGTTGACAGAGATTATATTAAGGAAAGAATAGAAAAGTTAGTTCCAGAGTATATGATTCCTGGTAAGGTAATATATTTGGAAAATATGCCTATTAATGCAAATGGAAAAATTGATAGAATAAAACTTAAGGAGTTGATGTAATGAGTGAGTGTCAGTTTGATCATGTTGTAGTTATTGGATATGGAGTAGTTACAGGCGAAGTGCTTAAAACAGTTTATAGTTTAGCATCAAAATATGGATATACATATGAGTACATTGAACATGAGGTTCATCCATTTAATGCTGCAAAGAAACTTGCTGAAGCAAAAGGAATTCCGTATAATATTTTGCAAGATAAAAAGGATCTTACTAGATATTTTGAAGAATTACTGATGAAGAAAACGCTTATAATAAGTGCGAGTAATAATTATCTTTTTCCAGAAAAAATTGTCTCAAGTGAGAATATAGTCATAATAAATTTTCATAATGCATTGCTTCCAGAATTACCTGGAAGAAATGCACCCAGTTGGTCAATTTATGAAGGAAAAGATTATACAGGAATAACCTGGCATTATGTAACGGAAGGAGTAGATGAAGGAGATATTATTGTTCAAAAGAAGTGCGATGTAACTGCAGATATTAGGGCATATGAATTAGTGTCAAAGCAAATGCGTCTAGCAGGAGAAGCATTTGATGAATGCTATGAGTCAGTACTTATGAACCATGCTACTAGAAAAAAACAGGTTATAGAAAAGGGTAGAAAGATTTATAAATCATATGAGATTCCTGGAAATGGATGTTTTAATCTAGACGATTCTCCGAAGGAGATATACAAGCTTCTCAGAGCATTAGATTATGGGAAGAATAATATTTTTCCACCTGCTAGGACTAAAAAAAATGGTATAGATATTCAGATTAGAAGATACAAGAAGATATCGGTCTATGATAATGATGAAAGACAAGATAGCATATATATTCCATTTGATAATGAAAATCAATTGATGCTACGGTATGAGATTATTAATGAAATTGGATAAATTAAGATAACATTAATAGTTGTTAAAAGAAATTGGTAGTGAAGCAAGTAATCTGCTTTACAGAAAAGTGATTATGAAATCTGAACTACATAAAAAACACAATGACAGAGGAGAAGAAGGACATGAAACAAAAAATATTAGATGTAATTGCAGAAGTAAATAAGGATATCATTTTATATAATGGAGATAATTTGTTTGATGCAGGAATTCTAGATTCACTTCAAGTAGTAAATTTGATTGCAGAATTGGAAGATGCATTGGATATTGATATTGATGCGGCATATGTTGTTGAAGATAATTTCAAAACAAAAGAAGCAATCATTGCAATGATTGAAATGATTATATAGAATTCTGTGACATCATGCATCATAAGACCTGCTTTATCAAGGCGGCTGTTGATATCCGCAAAAAGTTTCTCGCCAAGCTTGTTTGATACAAGCATATGTTTGAACTTAAGCAGGGTAGTTGCATCGGGTACTTGTTGTTCATGGGAATCTATGTCCCTAAAGGAACGTATAGCATAACTGCTGTTGATAGAATCCTCGATTTCTTCATCGGACGGATTAAAACATATATGCATGAGATACATGGAATATAACAAAACACATTTTACCAATTCGTTGATTTATAAGAATACAATAACACGATGATTGTGGAATAGATATAATCATATCACCTACATAATTTTTTTGCCTGAAACATCTGTTTTTCCAGTGTATAATACTAGGTCAACTTTACAACGATCTTTTAGTAAAAGTGTACGGTTGACGCAAGGAAATACGTATTACATTTTAGTGTCAGGAAATTATTACTTTTCGACTGCAGATTATAAATTCAAGTTGGAAGAGTGAATAGTAATATGAGAAATTGTAAAATTAAAATGAAGTAATACACGAGAAGATGAAGAGGTATATTTGATGTATGCCTCTTTATTAATTTTATATATTATTTAATAAAATATTGAAAACAGAATAAAAAATGCCAAAAAGGAAATTATAATTGAATCACAGATGCTTTTGTAGTACTATAATAGTGTTAAAAAAAACTGGAGGTAAATTATGAGGGAATATGTTGTTCGGTTATCATCTTTAACAGTAAAAAACATAAAAAATGTAAAAAAAGGAACTATTTTTATGCCTTTGGCAAAGGAAAGAAAACTGAAATTAGGTGGAGCAGAGATATTAGGCATTTATGGGCAGAATGGATCTGGAAAAACAGCTATTGTCGATACTCTTTTTTTCTTACAACGTATCATGATAGGTAAGGAATTGGATCAAAATCTGATAGACTACATTGACATTGATTCATCAGATGCCAAAGTGAATGCTGAATTCAAAATTTTTGGACCCAATATTCTTTTTGAAGTTGGATATTATATTAATCTGATTAAGCAAAATGGGGAAGTTAAAATCAACAGAGAATATTTAAATTGCGCAATTAATAAGGATGGAATTAGAACAAATAAAAATATTTTTATAGATTATAAATATAACGAGATGGAATGCATTTTTAAACCGCAGAAAAGATTGGATGAAGTGGTTGGCAAAAACCAAGAGACGAAAATGGATCTTATTGTTGCAAGAAAAATAGCAGAAAAAAGCAACTGTTCTTATATTTTTGGGGAAAGCAGTAGAGAGATACTTTGCAAGGAATATAACAATGATTTTAAAAGTTATGGAATTGTGATTCGGGAATTATTTGATTTTGCACTGAAAGATTTATTTGTAATTAGGAATACTCATTCAGGGATGATAACTGCGAACTTTTTATTGCCAATGGCTTTTCGTGTGGAAAGTGATAGAATAGGGATGAAAGGTGATTTTGCAATTCCGCTTATGAAACCCGCAGTGCTTGATGCAGAAAAGAAAGAATTACTGCATACGATTGTGGAACAAATCAACACAGTACTATGCACAATTATTCCCGGAATGAGGATTGAGGATAAAGATTATGGACAGCAGGCTTTGGATTCCGGGGAAGATGGATGGAAGATAGAATTAATGTCTGTCAGAGAAGGAAAAAGACCGATTCCTATTCGAATGGAATCAGAGGGTATTATCAAAATAATTTCTATATTAAATGCTTTGATTCAGGCTTTTGCAAATCCATCCATTTGTTTGGTAATAGATGAATTGGATGCAGGAATTTTTGAATATATGTTGGGTGAACTTTTGGATATCTTTCAAAAGAGTGCAAAAGGGCAGTTGATTTTTACTGCTCACAATCTTCGGGCATTGGAGATGCTTAATAAAGAGAGTATTATGTTTTCGACCGTTAATCCAAATAATAGATATATTCATATGAAAAATGTAAAGGATACCAATAACGTTCGGAGCATGTATATTAGAAGTATTACACTCGGAGGACAGGACGAAATTATTTATGATGAAACTGATAGCTTAAAGATTGCAAGAGCATTTCGAAAAGCAGGAAGGAGCCTGTGTAATGAGTGAAAAGAAAGTGGTAGCGGTTATTGTTGAGGGATCGAGCGATGAGAGTGCAATCGGAAGCATTTTGAAAGAGTATTTTTCTTCAGAAGAGGTTCAATTTGCAGTTGTGCATGGAGATATTACATCTGATGATAATACAACCGTAGATAATGTTATAAGCAAAATATGTATTCTTGTTGATGGGATTAGAAAGAAATATGGATACGAATGGAAGCATTTTACTAAAATTATTCATATAGCCGATACAGATGGGGCATTTACCAGAGGATGTGTGCGGGAAGGAGAAGCAGAGGTGGAATATATTCAATATTATGAAGAGTATATGGAAGCCCCTGATGTGGATGCAGCAGAGAGAAGAAACGAACATAAGTCGACTATAATGTATAAATTATATTCAATGGGAAAAGTACATGATATTTACTATAGATTTTATTACAATTCCTGTAATCTCGAACATGTTTTATACAATCAACTCAAAGACTTTTCTGACGAGGAAAAGATGGAATTATCCGATGATTTTGCTGATAAGTATGAAGGAAAAGTTCAGGATTTTATAGAATTTATTTCTGGGACAGATATTGCAGTTCCTGGGACATATAAGGAGACATGGAAATATATACAAAAAGACAAAAATTCACTTCAGAGACATTCGAATATGCATTTGATTTTTGGGTAGAAATATTAGTATTAGACGTACTAAATTTCTGATTTAGTTGCAAAAACTCTGGAAGTCCATAATCCTGTTTTGGGGTCTCAATGAAAGAAAAGCTAGTGATGTTCCATCTCACATGCATATGTGAGAGCCTATAGAAAGAATAATCCATTTGACAACTATACTCCCCGGGGAGTATCATCTAAGCATGAATACAATAATTACAATTTACCACGGATCAAATAAAATAATAGAAAAGCCGCGCTATGGGGTCGGAAAACCATATAATGACTATGGACTGGGATTTTATTGCACGAAAGAACTTGGACTTGCCAAGGAATGGGCGGTATCAGAGCAGCAGGACGGATATGCAAATCAATATCAATTGGAATTGAATGGATTAAAAGTGCTGGATTTAAGTGCCAAAGAGTATAATATTTTGCATTGGATAACGATTTTACTGCAGAACCGTTTGTTTGATATACAATCTGACTTTGGGGAAGAGGCAAAGAAGTATCTGATGGAGTCGTTTGATATTGGATATGAGAATTATGATGTGATCGTGGGTTATCGGGCAGATGACAGTTATTTTTCCTTTGCGCAGGATTTTTTAAATAATGCAATTTCGCTGCGCCAGTTATCCAGGGCTATGTATCTGGGAGACTTGGGAAAGCAGATCGTTTTAAAGAGCAGGAAAGCATTTGAACAAATTACATTTGAGGATGCAATTCCGGCAGAAGCAAGAGTTTGGCAGCCGAAGAAGTTGATGAGAGACAGCAGGGCGCGCAGGGAATATTTTGAAAGCCGCAGAGAACCGTGGAAAAAGGGTGAGATATATATGATGCAGATTTTGGAGGAGGAGATGCAGGCAGATGATGCACGCTTACGATGAAATATACCTTGCCAAGGCAAGGACAACTCTTGCATGGATGTTTGATTATGCAGTAAATGGATGCGGAATCAATATAGAAATATTCTATGGTATGTTTTTAAATTCTGATTATTCAAAACGTTTCTGTCAGGGTGATTGTGCCGTTGTGGCAGGTTTGTCAGGGGTGGAATTGGCGCAGCGTGTGATATGGGAGAAAACATTTGACAAAGAATTACCACAGCCGGTGTTTTCATTAGACAGAAGCCCGGAGTATTGGTTGGGATTTTTCATGGCGTTTTATCAGTGGTATTCCGATTTGACATTTGCGCAGATTACGGAGAATATCACAATTACAGAGATTTTGCATATGTATCAGAAGTATCATGAAATGGATGTTATGCATTTTGTGATTGACATGGAACAAATGCGTGTGGAAAATGCTTCACGAAGGCCTGCTCGATTACAGGAATATCGAAAATTATTGGGACTTAGCCAGCGGGAACTCGCAGCGAGGTCGGAAGTACCATTGCGAACGATACAGCAGTATGAACAGAGACAGAAGAATATTAATCATGCAAGAACAGACTATGTACTCAGGCTTTCCAATGTTTTGTGCTGCAGACCAGAGGATTTGTTGGAGCAAAACTTTGATGATGAATCTGTTGAAGAACGATAGATTTTGTGAAAAACGGTAGGAAAATGCATGGAAAAGCAGATTGCACAGTAAATCAGATTAAAGAGTACGGATTTGCATTTGAAGGAAAGACAGTGTTGATCGTGGACTGATCGTCACAGCAAAGGAGTATGCAAATGCTACATCTATTGTTTGAAAAAGCATATTGTATCTTTAATTTCACAGTGCTATAATTGGGACATAAAAAGGGGCGAGACACATGATTTTAGTAGATAAGGATATAAAACAGTATGTAGACAGTCAGCAGTTGATTGTTTCAGGATTTAAAGAAAAAAATTTAAATGGAATCAGTTATGATTTAACGATGGATGTCATGTGTGATGAAGAAGGAAAAGAACATCGTGAGTACGATTTAAAACCGGGTGAGACAGTATTTGTAAAGACGCAGGAAAAAATAAGTATTCCGGAGAATATTGTTGGAAGAATAGCTGAAAAGAATTCAAGAATGCGTCAGGGTCTGGTAGTAGATGGTCCCCATTATCAGCCTGGACATGTGACATACGTTTTTTTGCGTGTTACGAATATTTCTGAAAATTTATTGGTGTTAACACATGATATGAAAATTGCACAAATTATGTTTGAGCAATTGACACAAGTGCCGGCTATGCCATATAGTGCACAGGTTGGAGCATCTTATCAGAATGAAGTCAGTTACAAAGGATTGGGTAATTACAAGGAAGAGTACGAGAAACAGACGAAACGGGAAATACAGCATGCAAAAGAAAGTATAGAGGATTTATCTCAAAAGATATATGCCAATGTGCTTACTTTGATGGGAGTATTAGTTGCAATATTTGCAATGATTTCTATTAATTATCAGGCATTTACAAATGCAAAGATAAGTATGGCTTATGTTTTGGTTATGAATTTATCAATGACACTTTGTATTGTTGTAATGCTTGGATTGATATTAATTTTTGTAAATAAAGCAAAGAATAAAAAGTTTTTATGGTTATACATATGTATACTGGCTGTTCTGGCGATTGCAACAATTGGAGTATGTATTGCTATGATATAAAAGAATTATTTTAGGCGTCTTGGACGGATAAGAAGTTCAAAGACGCCTTTTTTATAATTGGAAGGACAGGAGTTTCAGATATGGATGACGCACAGGCACAGCAGAC
>ERZ772879.1210-NODE-1210-length-18408-cov-6.977006_pt1 | contig 18408 bp, 19 predicted proteins | sample MGYA00580582_ERZ772879 | MGnify/ENA primary metagenome ERZ772879 (study PRJEB29015, sample SAMEA2737682) | human gut metagenome | biome: human gut; feature: human-associated habitat; material: faeces | place: China | collected 2012 ... | reverse complement strand
TAGCAGAACAATATGTTGCTTCACGTTATGGTTCTTGGGAAGCTGCGAAAGCATTCTGGGAAGCAAACGGTTGGTACTAAGATTCATTATTTGAACGTTTAAACACATTCAAAATAGGAAGAGGCCATGCGAAAGAATACATCGCATGGCCTCTTTTTGAGTTGTTTTGTCACATCAGAGCGAGTTTTTTGCTTATCTATTACTTCTATGACTTTCTTACCGAAATCTATTTTATATCAGATTTTATAAAAAAATACCGATGGGATCTCTCCCTCGATATCTTTTCTCAGTATATAAAAAAATTATGCGGCTAAGAAGATTCGAACTTCCACGAGGTCGCCCTCACTAGCGCCTGAAGCTAGCGCGTCTGCCAATTCCGCCATAGCCGCATCACATGTTCTAGTTTAGGATTACATTTGTTTTTTGTCAAGAACATATTTTTTGTTCTTTTTTATCTCTACGCGTTTTCCCTCTTGCAACCAATACAAATAGTTCACCCGAGTAACTCCATCATCTATTGAAGGGCGATAAAAAAATTCTGTTTTTTCCATAAGCTCAATTTCACTTTTCAGAAAATTGGTCACATGATGCGGGACGCTATCGATGCAAACATAGACGTAGTCAACAGCACGGATTCTTTCAAATAGTGCTTTCTCCCCATACTCATATGCGTCGATTCTTTCGACAGTTTTTACATATTTCTGCAATCCTTTTACGAATCCTTTTATTTGTTTGTTCCCGATCGCAGCAATTTTGAGTGATGATGCCCACTTTTCAGCATCTATGCTCAATTGCTTTTTACTTGGCTGTTTAGATTTTTGACTTGTTCTCTTTAGATATTTGTCGCTTCTTCTTTTTAACTTATTCTGTTCAACGATAGGATAGCAATACCTTAGATATACTGGACCGTCTACTGTTTTTTGATGTACTCGTACTGCTATCCCATCTGTTAAAAGATCTTTGCGTTTAAAGCTCTCTTCTACTATCAGTGGTCTTCTTTGCTCCGTATTGACCTCGTGGAAATAAATGCTACCCTCTTCTATTTCTACAAAACCATAAAAATATTTGTTTCTTGATACTGCAAATCATTTGCTTGTTGTTCAAAGATCCATTGATACCTATTGAACAGCTTGTTCAGCTGATTGGACTTATAAAATGATTGGGTGTCTAACTGCTGAATCAATGCATGGATCAGATCTTGAGGAGCTGCTTGTACGAAGTTTTGTTTTTCCTTTGCTAATTGTTCTGTTTGTCGCTGGTTGACTTTAGACAACTGCTGCAGTTCTTGTTTTTTCTTCTCCATGATTTTCAGATACGTAGCATTTCTATTTGAAAGCTTTTCTAATTTCTTGTTCAGTCGATCATTTCTTTTCTTTAATAAATCTGACGCTTTATGTATTCTCTCTAGATAATGTTGCATTTGGCTATTTTTTTGCAGCAAATAAATGATGATCTGGTTACGTTTTTGGAGTTCCTGAAGTGCGTGGTTATCTGTATCCCAGCCCACTTCTTCTAATTTTTGATACAATTGTTCTGTTTTCCTCTGCTGTTCGATGACTTTTTGTCTCATCTCTTCTTTTTCTACTTTTGCTTGCTGGTGCTGTCGTTCGAGTTGCTGTGACAGCTCTCTGATGTGTTTCTTGTCCTCTCTTCTTTTCTTGCTCACAGTAGCTACTTGCTTTTTTGCTTTACTCAATTCTTGCTTCAATTGATTCATTTCATTGTTTAAACGAGCAACTCTGGGATCGGTAGCTATTTTACTTTGCTGCTTTTTCTTCGTTTCTTTGTTCTTTTTTTTCTCTCGATTCAGCTGTTTTTGCTTCATTTTCTCCAACAGTTGTCTTCTTCTTTCATTTTGATACTGATCATTTTTTATTTCTGCTTGTTGCCATCCTTCTGGAATTCTTTTATAACCGCTAAAGTAGTTCACGAGATCTCCTTTCTAGTGATCATAAGCAACGGACGAAAAAACTTTAAATAACACATTTATTAAAAATTCAATTTATCTTGAACTTTCAATATCAATCAATAAGATCATTTTTTAAAAAGATAACGAGCATTCATCTATTATAAAAACAATACAATAAATAACAAAAATCTGCAATTGTTTATTTTGTTAAATTATTCTTAATACGATACATCACAAAAAAATAAAAATAAGAATGGCTATTCACCAAAATAGTGCTATAGTAGAAAAAAATATGTTTACTTAGGAAGAGGCGGATTCGATGAAATTGATCAAACTATGGGAAGCAGATTTGGAGAAAGCTTATCGTCTGCAAACTAGCTTCGGACCAAACGAGAATGGATTTATCAACAATGCTTACGGCTATACACTTGCTGAATTTTTAGATTATGTAAAAAAATGCGAAAACACTTCTTTAGGGATCGATCTTCCTGAGAATTACGTTCCCGCAACCGTCTTTATTTTGGAAAATGATGGACATGAGTATGTAGGAATTTTTAATCTGCGCCATAAATTGAATGAATCATTAAGAAACGGCGCTGGCCATATCGGTTACGGCATCTCCCCTGACTATCGTAAAAAAGGATATGCAACACAAGGTTTAGCATTAGTACTGCAAGAGGCAAAAAAAATCGGCATCGATGAGGCACTTTTGTCTGTAAATAAAAAAAATCTTTGCAGTCTTAAGGCGCAGCAAAAAAATGGGGCCACGATTTATCGCGAAGATGAGAAAGAATACTATACGAAAATCAAATTGATGTAAAAAAGATGGATGGCAAAAGGAAAGGGATTTGAACGTCCTTTATCAATAGAACACATTTATTTGATTAACTTCTAATATAGCAGACAAAATTTTATAAACAAAAAACCTCTTATCTCTTTTCTTCTTAAAAGGATAAAAGGTTTTTTGTTTTTACTATTTACTTCTCATAGCTAGTCAGTCAAGATTCCTATCGAATCCCCAACGCAATCCGTGCATAACGGCTCATCTTATCGGTCGTCCATGCTGGATACCAGACAAGTTTTACTTCTGCTTTCGTTACTTCTGGCACTTCTTTCAATGCGTCATGGATAGATTCTGTTAAAATATCGGCTAGTGGACAGCCCATAGTTGTTAGCGTCATTTTGATGACTGTTTCTCCGTTTTCAGGATTGAATTCTATATCATAAATCAAGCCTAAGTTGACAATATCGATTCCTAATTCAGGATCGATCACCATTTCCAAGGCAGCAAGAATACGTTCTTTGATCAGTTCTATTTCTTGCGCAGACCGTTCTTGGTTTGCTTCGCTCATCGTACGACACTCCTTAACACGATTTTTATTTATCATACTCTTTTTTTAACTACTTGTAAATGAGAATTTAGAAGGAAGATTCTCGTTTAAATTTATAAAATGTCCTTGTTAGATGGAATACATTAAATTCATTCTAAAATAAATCTGATTCCTCATTTTTTTTGTGAACGATTTTTTATTTCTGGCAATACACCTGTTGTTCGATACATTTTTTGTTCGTTTTCATTTGCAAATCGGCCAAATACTGAATGAGTTGGTAAAATATTGATAAATGCATCGTCGTCGATTTCATGAACGATCTGATCAAGATCATACATTTCATAGCGGGTGATGACCATCATGATCATATTTCCTTGTTTTTTTGAATAGCCACCGACAGACGGAAGCAATGTCATTCCACGTACCATCCGTTTCGCTAGTTCTTCTGTTACCTCTTCCGGTTTGACGGTCACGATCATCGCTGTTACTTTTTGATGACTCGTATGGATGGCATCAATCACTTGAGTCATTGCATAAATGGAAATAATCGTATACAAGGCACTTTCCCAGTTAAAGAAGAAGCCTGCGATGACTACAATGATCCCATTTAGAATCAGCATGTAATTTCCGACTGTTTTTCCAGTTGTTTGTGAAAGCACAAGAGAGATGATGTCCATCCCACCAGTTGTAAAGCCCATTTTTAAAGATAACCCTACGCCAAGACCTAATAAAACACCGCCTACTAAGGCATTCATCAAAATATTATCAGTGATCTGTCCGACTGGAAGTAGCATCGTCATCACTGATACGCATACAACGTTCACAAAACTAAGGATCGTTGCTCGTTTTCCTACTTTGAGGAACCCTAATACAAACACAGGGATATTCAAAATAAAAATAAATGTTCCTGTGTCTACCTTGATATGAAACCATTCATATAAAAGCGAGGAAATGATTTGAGCGATCCCATTCATCCCTGCAGAAAAGACATTGGCTGGAATCAAAAAATAATTTAAAGCGACCGCAGCGGTCAATCCGGTTATCAAAATAACCACTATTTTCTTTAATCTTTCATTTTTATGATACGCAGTCATAATTTTGCTCACAAGCACCTCTCCTCTACTTTGTTATTCCAAATGTAAGAATAACAGTTTATCTATTAAAATAAAATACTTCGAACTCAAATGAGAAGAATTTTAGCAAACAAGTAAGAATCTGCCCCATTCCTATGATAAGATAGATGTATAGTAAACTTATACGTATATCAGGAGGGTTCTTATGGCAAAAGATGCTAGCTTCGACATTGTATCAGAAGTCAATACAGAAGAAGTAAAAAATGCGATTCAGCAAACAACAAAAGAATTGACTAATCGATTTGACTTCAAGGATTCTACGGTAGAAATCAAATTAGAGAACAGCAATCTAGTTGTCTTGAGCGATGATGATTTCAAAATCGAACAGATCAAAGATGTATTATTTGGTAAGTTGATCAAAAGAAATGTGCCAATCAAAAATATCCATTTTTCCGAATCGGAACACGCGCTAGGTGGCAAAGCTCGTCAAACTGCCGATCTGGTCAACGGAATCGATCGCGAAAACGCGAAAAAAATCACTACAGCTATCAAAAATGAAAAACTGAAAGTAAAAGCACAAATCCAAGAAGATCAGATTAGAGTGACAGGTAAAAACCGTGATGATCTTCAAGCTGTGATTGCTTTATTACGTAAACTTGACTTACCAATCGAGTTGCAATTCACTAACTATCGTTAATGAAAAAAACGAGGCTGACATCTGTCATCCCTCGTTTTTTTCATTTACTGCTTCTTTGGATGACCAAAAACGCTGTATTCCTTCTTCCAATTCTCCAACACTTCGTACTTCTCTTGCTGTTTGCCAATGTTGTGGGAATAAACGTCGATAAGAGAAACGAGCAAATCGTTGATCTGCCAATACCACGATTCCTTGATCCGCCATGCCACGAATCACTCGACCACCAGCTTGCAAGACTTTGTTCATTCCAGGAAGCTGATAAGCGTAAGCAAATCCAAGGTGTTCCTTCTCATCATAATATGATTTGATCAGTTCCTGCTCATGATTCATCTGCGGCAACCCTACACCTACGATCATACTGCCGATCAATCGGTTCCCTCTCAAATCGATTCCTTCTGAAAAAATCCCACCAAGTACACAAAATCCTATCAATGTTTCATCGGGATCTGCTTGGAATTTTGCTAAAAATCGTTCGCGTTCTTCTTCATTCATGTCCGTTTCTTGGATCAGCACATTGCTGTCAGGATATTGCTGTTTGAATGCTTCCGCCGCAAGGTCTAAATATTGATAAGAAGGAAAGAAAACGAAATAATTTCCGACCTTTCCATCAGCAAAAGCATGGATCGTCTCAACTAATTTTGCCAGACTTTGTTCCCTGTTTCGATAAGTCGTCTCTAAGTAATTTGCGATGAAAACTTGCTGGTTTCCTTCTGGGAAAGGACTCGGCAGTTTGTAAGCGAGACTTTTTTGTCCGCCCAGTGTTTCCTGATAATAAGATAGGGGTGAAAAACTCGCAGAAAAAAGGATACTGCTTCTTCCTTTATCCAACGACTGCTCAAGAAACAAGCTTGGATCAATACAAAACTCTTTTACTATCAGATCGTGATACGTTTTTTCGACCGTTGTTTCATAGTGATCATCATAAAATTCACTGACCTTCAAAAAATGAAGCAAATCAAAGTAATAAGGAAGCAATTGTTCTTGTGATGGATGCTCAGGAAATTCTGCTAGCCATTCTTTGATTTTTTCGCTTAATTGATAACCTGCCTTTACTAAAGATTCAGCTGGTGCTTTTTGATGATGATAATCCCAATGATCTTCTTTTGCTATTTCTCGGATCGTATCAAATTCTTTCAATAGTTTGTTGAAACGACGATGGAGTTTTTTGAATTCCTTTGGTATAGCTTCCTTACTTCGTTTTGTTTTTTCATAAGATAGTTCTGCCGAATACATCTCTCGGGAACGATTCACCAAATTATGTGCCTCATCAATCAAAAACAGATAATCCTCGTTTTTTTCATCTTCAAAAAAACGTCTTAAATAAACAGTGGGATCAAACAGATAATTGTAATCCCCAATGATCACGTCGCACCAGATACTGACATCTAATGATAGTTCGAAAGGACAAAGTGTATGCTTTCTTGCATAAGTTTCGATGACTTCTCGAGTGATCTGATTCTCATGATTCAAAAGATCCCATAACCCTTCGTTGATACGATTGTAATAACCATTGGCATACGGGCACTGATCTGGATTACAGGTCGTCTCATCTAAAAAGCAGATCTTATCTTTAGCCGTCAAAGTGACACTTTTTACTTCAGCTCCAGTATCTTTTAATGCTGTCATAGCATCTTCAGCTACTTGTCTAGTTATTGTTTTGGCTGTTAGATAAAAGATCTTTTCTCCCTCTTCTTCCCCTACAGCTTTCAAAGCGGGGAATAACGTAGAGATTGTTTTTCCTGTTCCGGTAGGTGCTTCTACAAACAATTTCTGTTTCGTACGGATCGTTTTATAAGCAGCTACCGCTAGTTCACGCTGGCCTTTCCTATACTCATCATGTGGGAATTTCAAAGCCATCAAAGAGGCATTGCGTACAGTGCGCCAGTTTTCTTGAAAAACAAGCCATTCTTTATAATCTTCAGTCAGTTTTTTAAAAAAAGTTTCTAACTGCTCTCTTGTCTGATGTTCGACCTTTCTCGTAATCACTTCTTCTGCCGTCTGAAAGTAAGTCAATTGCAGATTTATTTCTTGTAAATCATGTTCTTGACTATAGATATAGGCATACACCCTTGCTTGATGAAAGAAAAGTTCCACTTGCTCTGGTTCTAAATCTTCAAATCGTGGTTCGGAGGTTTTGATTTCATCTATATAATAAATTCCGTCTCTTTTGAAAATACCGTCTGCACGGCCTTCAACGATCAGGTGATATTCATCTAATGGAACTGTTGTTTTTAAAAAGACTTCTTTTTCATAGTCTTCTCCCGCATCTTTTTGGAGCTTGCGGTGGATTCTTGCTCCTTCTAATGCAGTATGGCTACTTTTTTTACGATTGTCGATACTTCCACGTCGCAAAATAAATTCTACTAAGTGCCGCACAGATATTTTTGACTGTTTGATCATTTCCACCACCTCTTTCTCTCTAAGATTACCTGAAAAAACCTAGTTTAGCAAAAAGAGCTCTCTTTTCAAGCATAAAAAAATACCCTGCTGATTAGGCAGGGATATAGGATATAGAATTTGGATTTTTGGATGAGTCTAATGTAACAAGGACATATTAAAATGCTATGAAAACTTACTTTCCTTCTCTTTAGAATATCCAAATACTTTTCATATAGTCTGATAATTCAGATAAGTAAAGAGAAATAAGTACCTGTTTTTGTTTCCTAGCAATGAATGCGTTATACTAATGGATGAAAGAAGTTTTGGCTATCAAGGAGGAATGCACATGCATATCGAAAGATTAAAAACAGGAATGATTGAAGAAAACTGTTATTTGGTCTACAACGAAGAAGCACTTTTGATCATTGACCCTGGAGAAGATGCGGAACGAATCAAACAAGAAATCAAAAAAACAAACCAACAACCGGTAGCGATTTTACTTACCCATACCCACTATGATCATATTGGTGCAGTAGAACCTTTACGCGCATATTATCAAATCTCGGTGTATGTCAGCCCGCTAGAGCAAAAATGGCTAGGTGATCCGATTTTGAACCTTTCTGGACTCGGACGACATGATGATATTGCTGATATTATTGTCTCGCCTGCAGAATATGAATTTGAAATGAAAACTTATACTTTAGGAAACATGTCTTTTCGTGTGGTCCCTACTCCAGGGCACTCCATCGGAAGCGTTAGCTTTATTTTTGATGATTTTGTCGTTTCTGGCGACGCCCTATTTAGAGGAAGTATCGGTAGAACCGATCTGTATACAGGGAATTTAGAACAATTACTTCACAGTATTCGGACCCAGCTGTTTGTTTTACCTGATGAATTTGCAGTCTATCCAGGACATGGTGATGCAACAACGATCGAACAGGAAAAAAGGACAAATCCTTTTTTCAATCGTTAAAAATGATTTAGGAGGAGAATAAAATGACAGAAACTACACTTTATATCGTACGGCATGGAAAAACGATGTTCAATACAATCGAACGCGTACAAGGCTGGTGTGATACGCCACTCACAAAACAAGGACAAGAAGGCATCCATTATTTAGGGCGCGGGTTAAAAGATGTCGACTTTTCTTTTGCTTATTCTAGTGACAGTGGTCGGGCGATCGAAACTGCCCGTATTATTCTAGGAGAACATTCTAAGGGAAAAGAAATTCCTTATTTTATCGAGAAACGGATCAGAGAATGGTGCTTCGGGTCTCTTGAAGGTGGCTATGACATGGAAATGTGGGGTGTGATCCCTCGCGTATTGAATTTTAAAACATATGATGAAATGTTTACCACAGAAGTTTCTTTTGAACAAATTGCCAATGCTGTATACAACTTGGATACGGCTGGATGGGCAGAAACTTATGAAACATTACGAGATCGTGTATGGACAGGATTTGAAGATATCGCCCATCACTGCGAAAAAAACGGCGGCGGAAATGTTTTAGTCGTATCACATGGTTTGACGATTGCCTTCTTGCTTAATCTAATCGATCCTAAACAGCCTGTTCGTGCTGGTCTTTTAAATGGCAGTGTAACAAAGGTTACTTATGCAAACGGTCGATTTTCTATCCATGGTATCAACGATACGTCTTATATCGAAAACGGGAAAGCACATAGTCGAGACTCGTTTTTATGATGGGATATTTTAATTTTTAACAGAGAATCATAAAAGGCAAAGTCTGAACGAGGGCTTTGTCTTCTTTTTTTCTTCGTATACTTATCTGCTTCATTTCTCAAGTTTTTCTTAATATTAAAAAACAGATTGGGTTTATCAAAAAATAACGGTATACTATAAGATGTATCTTAATTGGGAAGGAAGGAATTTATGTTTTTTGCAAATATTATCAAAGCAGTGATTCTCGGTATTATTGAAGGAATAACGGAATGGCTGCCCATCAGTAGTACTGGTCATCTGATCCTAGCAGATGAATTCATCAAACTGGATGCCAGTTCACAATTTATGTCGATGTTCAATGTCGTTATCCAATTAGGGGCGATCTTAGCTGTCGTCGTTCTTTATTTTCACAAATTAAACCCCTTTTCTCCAAGTAAATCAACGATAGAAAAAAAAGATACTTGGACACTTTGGTTTAAAGTGATCGTTGCTTGTATACCAGCCATCATCATTGGTTTGCCTTTGGATGATTGGTTAGAAGCAAATTTCCACAAGTTCTTACCCGTTGCCATTGTTTTGATCGTTTACGGTATTGCCTTTATTATTGTCGAAAAACGTAACAAAAACAAAACACCTCGTTGGACTTCGCTGAATGACTTTACGTACCAAGCAGCTCTTCTTGTTGGGTTATTCCAAGTCTTGGCACTTGTTCCCGGAACATCTCGTTCTGGTGCAACGATCCTAGGAGCTATCTTGATTGGCGCTTCGCGTTTTGTCGCTACAGAATTCTCATTTTTCTTAGGGATTCCTGTCATGTTTGGCGCAAGCGGCTTGAAGATCGTCAAATATTTAGCTGAAGGGAACTCATTCAAAATGGAAGAAACTGTTGTTCTTCTTGTAGGAACATTCGTATCTTTTGTGGTTTCCGTCTTAGCTATCAAATTCTTACTAAGCTATTTGAAGAAAAACGACTTTACCGCTTTTGGCTGGTATCGTATTATCCTTGGTATCATTTTGATTGGTTATTGGTTTATTGCAATGTAGAAAAAACCAGAACACTTCTCTTATTTGAGAAATGTTCTGGTTTTTTATTTTCTTTAATAATAATCATTATAAATAATAAAAACAACATCAAGCTTAATCACCAAATGATAACCATTATCGTTCTCATTTAGCTGTTATTATTATCAATTACATTTTTATTATGCTATCCTTGTTTTGACAAGGAGGTCTAATAACGATGACTAATCAGAAAAAAGCTTTTGCAGCAACAATCGGCTGCCTTTTATTTATGATCTTCGGTTTCATCTTCGACCGATTCTCTCTTACCATCACCCCACTTTTTTATATCAGTGCCATTATCATCGGTGGATATAAACAAACATCGGAAGGCTTGAAAGAATTGTGGAATGATCGGACACTGAATGTGGATTTATTGATGGCTTTAGCTGCTATTGGTGCCTGTTTGATCGGTAATTACTTTGAAGGAGCAATGTTGACATTCATCTTTTGTTTAAGCGGTGCATTAGAGGAATACACAACTAATAAAAGTCAAAAAGAAATTACTGCTTTGATGAATCTTCAACCACAAAAAGCCCAATTATTAAAAGAAAATGGACAAATGCAAGAAGTAGATGTTTCTCAACTAAAGGTGGATAACTTGGTATTTGTCGCTAAAGGAGCAGCTGTTCCGATAGATGGCTTTTTAGAAAGCACACAGGCAACGATCGATGAGTCTGCATTAAGCGGTGAATCTGTGCCTGTAGAAAAATATTTAGGCGATGAGATGTATGCAGGAACGCTGAATCAAGGAAATCCCATCACGATTCGAGTAACAAAAACGAGTTCCGAAACTGTCTTTGCTAAGATTATCCAATTAGTAGAAGAAGCGCAGAATACGCCAACTCAAACAGCTTCATTTATCGAACGAATCGAAAATAATTATGTAAAATTGATTTTGCTTGCTGTTCCTCTAATGATCCTTCTCCCCCACTTTTTCTTAGGTTGGAGTTGGGATGAAAGCTTTTATCGAGGAATGGTATTATTAGTCGTGGCTTCTCCTTGTGCGCTTGTCGCATCTGCTACTCCTGCTTCTCTAGCTGCTCTTTCAAATTCTGCAAAAAATGGGATTCTAATCAAAGGCGGGATCCATTTAGAGAAGCTTTCTGAATTAAAAGCGATTGCCTTTGATAAAACTGGAACACTCACTAAAGGAAAACCAGTTGTGACTGACAGCTTTTTCTTTGATGAGAAGGATTTGGCACAACAACTTCTTGTTGCTATGGAACAAAAAACGACACACCCTCTTGCTCATGCGATTTTACAATATTTCGATTGCACAATACCCGAAGCAATCCAATGCCTATCAATAGAAGAAATTACTGGTTTTGGATTACAAACTACCTATTTAGGGGCGCAATGGAAAGTTGGCAAACACGCATATGATCCTGAGACGATGAGAATCAGCAAAGAGATTGAGGAAATGATCGAACGTTTAGAAAATCAAGGAAAAACTGTAATCTATCTTTCTAAAGATCAACAGTTAATCGCTGTTTTAGGTCTGTTGGATATTCCAAAAGCAAATGCCCAACAGGTGATTTCCTACTTTAAATCCCAAAACATCCATACAAGTATGATAACTGGCGACCATTCTGGCACAGCAAAGGCTATTGCTGAACAAGTAGGAATCGAACATTACTATGCCAGCTGTACTCCGGAAGAAAAAACACAACTAGTCAAAAAAGAAAATGAACGTTACCAAGTAAATGCGATGGTTGGTGATGGAGTCAATGATGCGCCTGCTTTAGCAGCTGCTTCATTAGGTATCGCTATGGGACAAGGAACAGACGCCGCAATGGATATCGCAGACATCGTCTTAATGAAAAATGACTTAGATAAATTCGTCTACAGTCATCGGCTATCTTTAAAAATGCGGCGGATCATCAAACAAAATATCATTTTTTCGATTCTTGTTATTCTCTTGTTGATTGCTTCTAACTTCTTGCAATTTTTAAATCTACCTCTTGGAGTAGTAGGACACGAAGGAAGCACGATATTGGTTATTCTGAATGGCTTGCGCTTGCTAAGACCTTTACCTGCTCTTTCTGATTCTTCAAAAAAATGTAAGTCTTGTCCACTATACCAAGCACGGCTGTCTTCTGCCAAATAAGTGAAATTTTTTTATGATTTTGTTTATTTTATGAAAAAATCAGCGTATGAATAGATTTCGAAGGATAAATTCCTGCTTTTGCAACTTTCTAAAAACATGTTATGATTGTTTCGAAGAAAGTGAGGAATTATTTCATGGAAAGTTGGCTTTTTTTAGGTATTATTTTACTTGTAGCAATTTTAGCTAAGAATCAAAGTCTAATGATAGCGGCAGCTTTTGTGCTGATTATGAAGCTCATACCAGCCTCCCGTTCCTTTTTTCCTTGGCTTCAAGGCAAAGGAATCAATATTGGTGTGACGATCATCACTGCAGCGATTCTGATCCCTATCGCAACAGGAGAAATCGGTCTACGTGATTTATTAGAAGCCTTTAAATCCCCTATCGGCTGGGTAGCTGTTTTTTGCGGTGGGCTAGTGGCTGTCTTATCTTCCAAGGGCGTAGGATTGATTGCTTCTGATCCGCAAATCACTGTTGCGCTTGTTTTTGGCACGATTTTAGGTGTTGTCTTCTTAAGAGGAATCGCCGCCGGACCAGTCATTGCTTCTGGCATTACTTACTGTATCTTACAAGTATTTGCTTTAGGAAAATAGATCAAATTTTGCCTATTTTTAGGAGATTCTTAACACCCCCAATTTACTGATCCGTGATATACTGACAACGAGGTGATACAATGTTCGAAAAATTGAAGTATTTCATAGGAACAATTGGCTGGTTTCTTTTAGCAGTACTTTTGATTCTGGGCTTAGCTTATCTTTTATTTCCTGATTTGATACAAAATGTGTTAGATACTGCTTTTTGATTGACCTATTAGAATGATATAGGGATGCTCCTGCGATGCAGGAGCTTTTTTTAAACAATGACCGAGCGAATGAGACTTCCTATTGAAATCGATGCTCTTTTTTCTTTTTGGCTCTTCTCCTCTTTTTTGTTATACTAGATTACAGTGGACAAAAGAAGGAATGATTGCATCCACTTTAACGAATATCAAAATGGAAGAAACAGTACCTGTTCTCAGGTTACTTTGGAAAGAAAGGAAGACGCTTGTGGAAACTTTTGAAGGTCTTTTAATTGATACGTATGTTTTACAAGAACAGCCAATGATGCTGACTGGAATCAACTTGCAGCTTGAGGACCGTGTGATCAATGGCCTGCTTAAAGATCGCTATTTGGCAAAGTACATCTTACGTTTGCCACTAAATAAATATGTACTGGAAGTAAGTGGCAAATGGAACCGTCGGAATCAGTTAGTCATTAAAAAAATGTTGATAAAAAATATTGATGAATACATTAAAATAATCGGTACACCAGAATAACCTTTACCGATCAAAGGTGACTGGTTATAAAATAACTACAGTTTCTTAATAGAAAAACAAAGAACAACAGGGAATCGTATCCCTTTTCAAAAAAAACTTTGCAAACGGTTCTCTTTGTTATATAATGACTTAGTACCAAACATTCCCATTCAATCTTTGTTTAAATAGATAAATAAAAATCTAGTTTGGTTTGACGCTATTGCCTCCCACAATAGCGTCTTTTTGATTTTTTCAGCTTGATTTATCTGTTTTTACTGATAAAAAAGTTTAAATAAAAGACTGTTAAGGAAAAAAACTTGTCATGTTCATATTGCAAAGCGCGCTGCCTTTAGGTATAATAATGAATGTTGAATTATGCGGTCACACGCGTAAGAACTTAAGTTATCGGAGGTGAAACTAATGCCAAACATTGAATCTGCAATCAAACGTGTTCGTACAAGCGAAAACGCTAATGTGAAAAATTCATCTCAAACAAGCGCTATGCGTACTGCAATCAAAAAATTTGAAGATGCTGTAGCTTCAGGTGCTGACAACGTAGATGCGTTATATAAAGAAGCTGTTAAAGCTATTGATATGGCTGAATCAAAAGGTCTAATCCACAAAAACAAAGCTAACCGCGACAAATCTCGTTTAAGCAAAAAAATCGCTAAATAAAAGAATCGGCTTCGGCCGATTTTTTTATTTGTCAAAAAAAGGACAAAAACAAACGACCTTCCCGCATGCTTTGCCCTCGTCTTTCTTCTTATCGATTTCTTAACAACTGCCCTGTGCGCAAAACGAATAGTTGAAAACTTAATTCTTTTTCGATTTGTCCCGTTTTGATTTGATAATCCATCTCAACTAATTGATCAAACAACTGTACCAGCAAATGTTCATCAAATTTTTTTACTTCCTGCATGGCAAGTTTTACACGATATGGATGGATTTTCAATGTTTCAGCAATATTTGCCTGCTGATAACCAATCTTTACAAGAAATTTTGTCTGTAAAAATAAACGTAATTGAGAAAGCAAAATCGCATTAATTTTGATTGTTTCTTCCCCTTGCATAACTAAATCTTCGTATAAACGCAAAGCTTGTTCCGTCTTCCCTTTTAAAATATATTGGGTCATGTCAAAAATATTATGTTCTAACGTTTTAGGAACTAATTCTTCTACTTCTCTTACCGTGATTTGCTGTTGATTTTGTCCATAAAGGACCAATTTCTGTAACTCTCTCATCATTTTGGATAAATCTAAGTCGGTCAACCTCAAGAATAAATCAATTGCACTTCGTTCCATTTTGATTGAGGTATTCTCTAAGGTATTCATCAGATATTGACGTACTTCTTTTTCATTCAGCTGTTGGACGTTGATGATGGTTGCTGTTTTTTTCAATTGTTTCGTTACTTTTTTCCGTTCATCCAACTTTTCATATGGTGCAAAAAATACTAATACAGTCGATTCTAGTGGTTCTTTCAAATAAGCTGTCAGTAAATCAGTATTTTGTTCGATTCCATTGTTTACTTTCTCACCTGTTAAAAAATATGGGTTCTCCACAAATACTAATCGTTGATCTCCGAAAAACGGCAATGTCTCTGCTTCAGCCACTACCTCCTCTAAACTTGCATTTTCCATGTCAAAACTTAAAAAATTTAAATCATCTTCGCTCTCTAATTTGATTTTTTTAACTATTTCTGCCCGAACTTGATCTTGGAGAAACTTTTCTGTTCCTAAGATCAAGTAACAAGATGCAAGTTTTTCTTTACGTATTTTTTGTAACTCTGCTTGTATACTCAAATTACTCACCACTTTCAAAATTATCCTACCATGAGAAGATGAGAATTACTAGTCTATCATTGTTTCCACTAGGCCGTGAGGATGAAAAACTGGATGCCAGCGATAGGAGATCATTCCTTGCTGATCGGTTCGCCATGTTCTTATCTGATTTTCTTCTAGTGCCTCCAATACTTCGCTGTGAGGGTGACCATAACGATTATTTACTCCGCAGGATATAATTCCATGTTTCGCTTCAATACGGGAAAGAAAATCCGTATTACTTGATGTGCGGCTACCGTGGTGACCTAATTTGACTACGTCGGCTTTCAAATTAGGATAAATAAAAAGCAGCTGTTCTTCCATCGCTTGATTCAAATCGCCTAAAAACAAAAAACGGCTATTGTTATATTCCGTCCATAAACCAATTGAATCTTCATTTCTTCCTTCTCCCTTTTCAAAAGGGGTCAATACATAAAGATCATAATAGCCTTTGATCCTGTCGCCATGTTTGACTTCAATGATTTTAGTGCCATTTTTTTGAGCTTCTGTTAAATGCCTTCGCAACGGCTCATTTCGTCCAGCACCCCAGCCAATATAAATTTTTTTGATGGTGAAATGCTGAGATAATGTGGACAATTCTCCCACATGATCCGTATCATCGTGTGTCAAGATGAGTTTATCGATCACACTTATTCCCTGTCCTTTTAGATATGGAACGATATTCCTTTCAGCAGGAGGTCGTACGATACCTTGCGCCCACTTTTCCCTTTCAAAGTGCAACTTACCACCCGTATCAATCAAAATCGTTTCTTTTCGAAAAGGACTTTGCAAAAAGATACTGTCTCCTTGACCAACATCGATAAAAACGATCGTTGAAGAAAAACGTAAAAATGGCAAAGTCAATAGCATCAAAGAAAACAGACCTACATAAAACAAGAGTTTCATCGGCTGCTCGTTCAATCTATCCATACAAATCAGCAATCCGAAAATATATACCCCTGATAGCACAAGAGGTAGACGCCCTATAACAAGAGTCGATCCTGAAAACGAATCGATCATTCGTTCAAACAAGATCAGTCCCTCTTCTATCAGCAAAAGTAAGGTTCTCGGCAACCAGCGATTGAAAAGCGTCAGAAAGAACACACTAGGAAGAAAAAGAAACTTGAATACCGGTGCAACCAGTAATGTAAAAAGACTGCCTAAAAGAGGCCGCTCATAAAAATGCCATACAATCAACGGCATCGTGATCATGGTAAATAGGACATGAGAAGCCGTTTTTTTCATCCAATCTCCATCAAAAGAAATCAGGATAAACAAAAAACTCATGAAAAAACTAAGCTGTCCGCCCGCATGAAAAAGAAATCGAGGATCAAATAGCAAAAGAAGCCAAAAGACAACTGCAAATAAGTCCATAGAGGAGTAACGTTTATTCAATAATTTGACTAGCAACCGCAATAAAAACAACAGACTAGAACGCAAGACAGAAATAGAACTGCCTGCAAGAGAAACATAACAGATAGTTAGCAGACTCAACGGAATGATGCTGACGTGCAGTGGCCATCCGATACGTCGAAACAAATAATACAGCCACCCTAAATAAAATTGGATGTGTAATCCCGATAGGCTGAATAGATGCAGCAAACCACTCTCTCTAAAAATTTCTTCTGATTCTCTGAAGCCTGAATCTTTATAACCCCATAATAAAGAATTGATATATACACTTGTTTTTTGCGGAAATTCAGATTGGACAAAAGAAATAAAAGCGCCTCTTTTTCTCTGGAGCCAATTTCGCCAATGATTTTGTATGTTGATTTTTTCGACCCTTTGAATTTGGAATCGACCAGAGATTCTATGGTTCCTGAAGTAAGCTTCTTGGTCAAAAGTATAAGGATTTCGCTTTTTTTCGGGAGAAATAAACTCGCCTTCAGCTGTCAATTCTATCCCCTCCCCTCGGAACCCAAGCCAAGTTTTCAATTCCTCTTCGGTGTTTGCTTGATAAGAAAGCTGTATCTTCTGTTTACTCTCTGACAACCTTCCTTCCATTGTCAAAAAACTGCCATTTGCACGAATCGTATCTGTAGATAAAGTCACTTGCGCAGAAGTTTCTTTTTCCTCTAAAAATGAATATTCTTGTAGCTTATAAGAAACGGATACCATTATGCTACCAACAATACAGAAGTACGCGATAAAACGTCCTTCTTTTAGCGAAAATCACAAAAAAATTCCGGCAAGAAACAAACGATAAATCCAATTGTCCGTATCATACAACAAACAAATAATCATCGACGTAATTGCCGGAAAAATCAACCGATTTCGAACATGCCTTTCTAAAACGCTAGACATGTTTTCCTGTTAATTCATTTTGAAGTTTTGAAAAATGCTGCGAGTCTAAAGCAACTTGGTGTACAGATACGCCTAATTGTTCAATCAACGCTTGAGCATACGGATCATTTCGATAGTCATGGAGATAATTGATCCCTTTGACACCAGCTTGCAGCAAAGCTTTTGTACAAGCTAAACATGGAAAATGTGTGACATAGATTTCCGAACCTTCCGTTGGGATACCGAGTTTCGCGCACTGTAGCAGCGCATTCATCTCTGCATGGATCGTTCGCAAACAGTGTCCATCCACAACATAGCAGCCTTCATCTATGCAGTGGACATCTCCACTGACTGCTCCATTATAGCCGCCAGCAATGATCCGTTTTTCCCTAACAAGTGTCGCTCCTACTTCTAAACGTGTACATGTGCTGCGTAAAGATAACAATACTGCCTGAGCCATAAAGTACTGGTCCCAGGGAATGCGTTTGTTTTGAGTCTTATCAGTAATTTTTTCTTTGTTCGTATCGCATGGTTTTGAAGATTTTTCTAACATGGTTTACATTCCTCCGTTTTTTCAAGTTGATCAAAAAAGCACTCCATTGCTTAAACAAAATATTCTTTAAATATACCGAATCATCATGTCTGACAAAAGAGCATATCCTTCACTGCCGAAATGAAGTCCGTCATCCATTAGCCTCCATTTATTGCTCTTTTCAGTTGATTCTGAATCATTCTATTTAATTGTAACGAAGTTTTTTAGTTTTTCAACTGTCTTTTCA
>ERZ772879.1202-NODE-1202-length-18484-cov-5.051332_pt1 | contig 18484 bp, 17 predicted proteins | sample MGYA00580582_ERZ772879 | MGnify/ENA primary metagenome ERZ772879 (study PRJEB29015, sample SAMEA2737682) | human gut metagenome | biome: human gut; feature: human-associated habitat; material: faeces | place: China | collected 2012 ... | reverse complement strand
CGGCGCTACCGTAATCGGGGCCACACTGCAAACCACACAGACCACCGCTTCCGTGTACGACGCTTCCATCTCTGAAATTGAGATCCGTCTTGCCAAACTGGAGAAAGACCGTCAACGCTATCAGAACCTGGTGCAAAGAAATGCAGCCACTCCCATACAGTTAGAACAGATAGAAACGGAATACGAAGCCACCCGCAAGAAGCTGGAAGCAACAAAACGCCAGCAAAAAGCCGCTTTGTCGGGAGTCAATGAAGTATCACACCGCCGTGAAAGTACAGAAGCCGCCATCCAACGGGCAACCGCTGCTTTGGAAATGGCACGTCTGAATCTTTCCTACACCGTAGTAGTGGCTCCCTGCGATGGCAAATTGGGACGCCGGGCACTGGAGGAAGGCCAGTTCATCACAGCCGGACAAACCATTACTTATATCCTGCCCGATACTCAAAAATGGATTGTCGCCAACTATAAGGAAACTCAAGTGGAAAACCTGCATATAGGACAAAAGGTTACCATCACCGTAGATGCAATCAGTGACAAAGAGTTCACGGGAACAATCACAGCCATATCCGGCGCCACGGGTTCCAAGTACTCATTGGTTCCTACCGACAATTCAGCCGGAAACTTCGTCAAAATACAACAACGCATACCCGTACGCATTGACTTCACCAATCTTTCCAAGGAAGATAACGAAAAACTTGCTGCCGGTATGATGGTAATAGTGAAAGCCGAACTCTGATTTTCAATCATTAATTGTTAAGGAAATGCCCGCATATCCCAAAAACTATCCTTTCTATAACTGGGTGCCTAAACCGATAGGCATTATCATCCTGTTCATGTTCTTCCTGCCCATTCTTACAGTAGGCGGAACTTACTCTGCCAGCGGCACGGAGATGATGTCGCTGGTGGCGGAGAAAGTGGCGCGAGGCGACACCGGCGCCCGCAGCGGGCAAGGCTTTTACCGCTGGGACGAGGCCCGGCACCAGCGCATCCAGTCGCGCCGGGAACACCAGCTGCGCTTCGCCCTGAAACCCTAGTATCGCGTTCTGTACCCCTACAATAACAATGAGAGTGAGACGTCGTGATGAGTGTGATAATAGCCCTGGCCGCGCTGGCGTTACTGATGCTGGCAGCCTATCGTGGATACAGCGTGATCCTCTTTGCGCCGATCGCCGCCCTCGGCGCGGTGCTCCTCACCGACCCGGGCGCGGTCGGCCCGGCCTTTACCGGCCTGTTTATGGAAAAAATGGTCGGCTTTGTGAAGCTCTATTTCCCGGTGTTTCTGCTGGGCGCGGTATTCGGCAAGCTGATTGAGCTGTCGGGATTCTCTCGTTCGATTGTCGCCGCCGCCATCCGCATCCTTGGGCGCCGCCACGCGATCCCGGTGATCGTGCTGGTGTGCGCCCTGCTGACCTACGGCGGGGTGTCGCTGTTTGTGGTGGCCTTTGCCGTCTACCCTTTCGCCGCCGAACTGTTTCGCCAGAGCGGGATCCCCAAACGGCTGATCCCCGCCACCGTCGCCCTCGGGGCATTCTCGTTTACCATGGACGCCCTGCCCGGCACGCCGCAGATCCAGAATATTATTCCCACCAGCTTCTTCGGCACCAACGCCTGGGCGGCCCCCTGGCTGGGGCTTATCGGCTCGCTGTTCATTATCATCTTCGGTTTGCTGTGGCTGGAGCGTCAGCGCCGCAAAGCGCAGGCCAGCGGCGAAGGCTATGGGACCGACCTGCAAAATGAGCCGGAGACCCCGGATGACATCGATCTGCCGCATCCGTTGATCGCTATCGCCCCGTTGCTGTTAGTGGGGGTGCTGAATCTGCTGTTCACCCACTGGATCCCGCAGTGGTACGGCGCCAGCCATGAGCTCACCCTGCCGGGCCTGGCGAAGCCTGTCGTCACCGAAGTGGGGAAAATCACCGCCATCTGGGCGGTGCAGGCGGCGCTGCTCTCCGGCATTGTGCTGGTGCTGGTTTGCGGCTATCGCAATATCCGCGGCCGGCTGGCGGAGGGAAGTCGTACGGCGGTGGGCGGGGCTATTCTCGCGGCGATGAACACCGCCTCTGAGTATGGCTTCGGCGCGGTTATCGCCGCCCTGCCGGGTTTCCTGGTGCTGTCAAAAGCCCTCGCGGCCATTCCCAATCCGCTGTTAAACGAGGCGATCAGCGTCACGGTGCTGGCCGGGATCACCGGCTCGGCCTCCGGGGGGATGAGCATCGCCCTGGCGGCGATGTCCGAGACTTTTGTCGCCGCCGCCCACGCCGCCAATATTCCGCTCGAGGTCCTGCACCGCGTCGCCGCCATGGCCAGCGGCGGCATGGACACCCTGCCGCACAACGGGGCGGTGATCACCCTGCTGGCGATCACCGGCCTGAGCCATCGCCAGGCCTACGGCGGCATTTTCGCCATCACGGTGATCAAAAGCCTCGCGGTACTGTTTGTCATTGCCACGTTCTATGTGACCGGCATTGTCTGATACCAGATTGAAGGAGTAATAAAATGAACTTACACGGTAAAACGGCGCTGGTCACCGGCTCCACCAGCGGCATCGGTTTAGGGATCGCCAAAGTGCTTGCGCAGGCAGGCGCCCAGCTGGTGCTCAATGGCTTCGGCGACAGCAGCCACGCCCGGGCTGAAGTCGCCGCGCTGGGCAAGATCCCCGGCTATCACGACGCCGACCTGCGCGACGTCGGGCAGATCGAGGCGATGATGCGCTATGCCGAAAGCACCTTCGGCGGCGTCGATATCGTGATCAATAACGCCGGCATCCAGCACGTGGCCCCGGTGGAGCAGTTCCCGGTGGACAAATGGAACGATATTCTCGCCATCAATCTCTCCAGCGTCTTCCACACCACCCGCCTGGCGCTGCCGGGTATGCGCCAGCGCAACTGGGGGCGCATCATCAACATTGCCTCAGTGCATGGCCTGGTGGCGTCGAAAGAGAAATCGGCCTACGTCGCCGCCAAGCACGCGGTGGTCGGGCTGACCAAAACCGTGGCCCTGGAAACCGCGCGCAGCGGCATCACCTGCAACGCCATCTGCCCGGGCTGGGTGCTAACCCCGCTGGTGCAGCAGCAGATCGATAAGCGCATCGCCGAGGGGGTCGACCCGGAGCAGGCCAGCGCCCAGCTGCTGGCGGAAAAACAGCCCTCCGGGGAGTTTGTCACCCCGCAACAGCTGGGCGAAATGGCGCTGTTTCTGTGCAGCGACGCCGCCGCCCAGGTGCGCGGCGCCGCATGGAACATGGATGGCGGCTGGGTGGCGCAGTAAGCCGCTGGCGCCGCGAAGATCAGAACATCGCCAGAAAGCGTTTCACCGTACGCGAGCGCTCGAAGCGCCGCCAGGCGATGGCGATATCGGTCTTCAGCGGCGCCCCGCTAAGCGGGTGATAGCTGACGTTCGGCTGCTGGATGCAGGTCATCGACTGCGGAACCAGCGCGAAGCCGAAGCCTGCATTGACCATGCTCAGCGACGATGAAATTTGCGACGACTGCCAGGCGCGCGCCATATCGATCCCGGCGCGCAGGCAACTGTTATACACCAGCTCATACAGCCCGGGGGCCACCTCCCGCGGGAAGAGGATCGGCGCCACGTCGCGCAGCTGCTCCAGGGCCAGGGTCGGCTGCGTCGCCAGCGGATTATCGCGCGGCAGCGCGATAACCATCGGCTCCTCATCGATAATCCGCAGATTAAAGGCTTTACTGCTCTCGCACGGCAGGCGGACGAAGGCGATATCCAGCTCGGCCTCGCTCAGGGCGGTCATCAGATTGGCCATATTGTCTTCCATCTGGTGCAGGGTCACCCCGGGGTGGTCGAGCTGAAAACGGTGCAGCAGCGTGAAGATTTGCGGATGGAAAGCATCAGAACTGGTAATGCCTAGCGACAGGCTGCCGTTCATCCCGCGCGCAATGCCCTTGGCCTTCTCCAGCGCCGCATCGCTCATGGCGAGGATCTGGCGGGCATCCTCATAGAAAGACTCTCCCGCTTCCGTCAGCTCCACCCCGCGGGTTAAACGCCGGAACAGCGGGGTCCCCACTTCGCGCTCAAGCCGCTGAATTTGCTGACTTAACGGAGGCTGTGAAATACCCAGCTCCTTGGCGGCCTGGGTGAAGTGCCGCGTCCTGGCGACGGCGACAAAATAGCGAAGATAACGAAGTTCCATATCGAAAACGTCTCAAACCAGCATGGTTTCTATATTGGAACTGTGAGCTGAATCGGGTCAACATTTATTTAACCTTTCTTATATTTGTTGAACGAGGAAGTGGTATATGAATCATTCTGCTGAATGCACCTGCGAAGAGAGTCTATGCGAAACCCTGCGGGCGTTTTCCGCGCAGCATCCCGAGAGCGTGCTCTATCAGACATCGCTCATGAGCGCCCTGCTGAGCGGGGTTTACGAAGGCAGCACCACCATCGCGGACCTGCTGAAACACGGCGATTTCGGCCTCGGCACCTTTAATGAGCTGGACGGGGAGCTGATCGCCTTCAGCAGTCAGGTCTATCAGCTGCGCGCCGACGGCAGCGCGCGCAAAGCCCAGCCGGAGCAGAAAACGCCGTTCGCGGTGATGACCTGGTTCCAGCCGCAGTACCGGAAAACCTTTGACCATCCGGTGAGCCGCCAGCAACTGCACGAGGTGATCGACCAGCAAATCCCCTCTGACAACCTGTTCTGCGCCCTGCGCATCGACGGCCATTTCCGCCATGCCCATACCCGCACCGTGCCGCGCCAGACACCGCCGTACCGGGCGATGACCGACGTCCTCGACGATCAGCCGGTGTTCCGCTTTAACCAGCGCGAAGGGGTGCTGGTCGGCTTCCGGACCCCGCAGCATATGCAGGGGATCAACGTCGCCGGGTATCACGAGCATTTTATTACCGATGACCGCAAAGGCGGCGGTCACCTGCTGGATTACCAGCTCGACCACGGGGTGCTGACCTTCGGCGAAATTCACAAGCTGATGATCGACCTGCCCGCCGACAGCGCGTTCCTGCAGGCTAATCTGCATCCCGATAATCTCGATGCCGCCATCCGTTCCGTAGAAAGTTAAGGGGGTCACATGGACAAACAGTATCCGGTACGCCAGTGGGCGCACGGCGCCGATCTCGTCGTCAGTCAGCTGGAAGCTCAGGGGGTACGCCAGGTGTTCGGCATCCCCGGCGCTAAAATCGACAAGGTCTTCGATTCACTGCTGGATTCCTCCATTCGCATTATTCCGGTACGCCACGAAGCCAACGCCGCATTTATGGCCGCCGCCGTCGGACGTATTACCGGCAAAGCGGGCGTGGCGCTGGTCACCTCCGGTCCGGGTTGTTCTAACCTGATCACCGGCATGGCCACCGCGAACAGCGAAGGCGACCCGGTGGTGGCCCTGGGCGGCGCGGTAAAACGCGCCGATAAAGCCAAACAGGTCCATCAGAGTATGGATACGGTGGCGATGTTCAGCCCGGTAACCAAATACGCCGTCGAGGTGACGGCGCCGGATGCGCTGGCGGAAGTGGTCTCCAACGCCTTCCGCGCCGCCGAGCAGGGCCGGCCGGGCAGCGCGTTCGTTAGCCTGCCGCAGGATGTGGTCGATGGCCCGGTCAGCGGCAAAGTGCTGCCGGCCAGCGGGGCCCCGCAGATGGGCGCCGCGCCGGATGATGCCATCGACCAGGTGGCGAAGCTTATCGCCCAGGCGAAGAACCCGATCTTCCTGCTCGGCCTGATGGCCAGCCAGCCGGAAAACAGCAAGGCGCTGCGCCGTTTGCTGGAGACCAGCCATATTCCAGTCACCAGCACCTATCAGGCCGCCGGAGCGGTGAATCAGGATAACTTCTCACGCTTCGCCGGCCGGGTTGGGCTGTTTAACAACCAGGCCGGGGACCGTCTGCTGCAGCTCGCCGACCTGGTGATCTGCATCGGCTACAGCCCGGTGGAATACGAACCGGCGATGTGGAACAGCGGCAACGCGACGCTGGTGCACATCGACGTGCTGCCCGCCTATGAAGAGCGCAACTACACCCCGGATGTCGAGCTGGTGGGCGATATCGCCGGCACTCTCAACAAGCTGGCGCAAAATATCGATCATCGGCTGGTGCTCTCCCCGCAGGCGGCGGAGATCCTCCGCGACCGCCAGCACCAGCGCGAGCTGCTGGACCGCCGCGGCGCGCAGCTCAACCAGTTTGCCCTGCATCCCCTGCGTATCGTTCGCGCCATGCAGGACATCGTCAACAGCGACGTCACGTTGACCGTGGACATGGGCAGCTTCCATATCTGGATTGCCCGCTACCTGTACAGCTTCCGCGCCCGCCAGGTGATGATCTCCAACGGCCAGCAGACCATGGGCGTCGCCCTGCCCTGGGCCATCGGCGCCTGGCTGGTCAATCCTGAGCGCAAAGTGGTCTCCGTCTCCGGCGACGGCGGCTTCCTGCAGTCGAGCATGGAGCTGGAGACCGCCGTCCGCCTGAAAGCCAACGTGCTGCATCTTATCTGGGTCGATAACGGCTACAACATGGTCGCTATCCAGGAAGAGAAAAAATACCAGCGCCTGTCCGGCGTCGAGTTTGGGCCGATGGATTTTAAAACTTATGCCGAATCCTTCGGCGCGAAAGGGTTTGCCGTGGAAAGCGCCGAGGCGCTTGAGCCGACCCTGCGCGCGGCGATGGACGTCGACGGCCCGGCGGTGGTGGCCATCCCGGTGGATTATCGCGATAACCCGCTGCTGATGGGCCAGCTGCATCTGAGTCAGATTCTGTAAGTCATCACAATAAGGAAAGGAAAATGAAAAAAGTCGCACTTGTTACCGGCGCCGGCCAGGGGATTGGTAAAGCTATCGCCCTTCGTCTGGTGAAGGATGGATTTGCCGTGGCCATTGCCGATTATAACGACGCCACCGCCAAAGCGGTCGCCTCCGAAATCAACCAGGCCGGCGGCCGCGCCATGGCGGTGAAAGTGGATGTCTCCGACCGCGATCAGGTGTTTGCCGCCGTCGAACAGGCGCGCAAAACGCTGGGCGGCTTCGACGTCATCGTCAACAACGCCGGCGTGGCGCCGTCCACGCCGATCGAGTCCATTACCCCGGAGATTGTCGACAAAGTCTATAATATCAACGTCAAAGGGGTGATCTGGGGCATCCAGGCGGCGGTCGAGGCCTTTAAGAAAGAGGGTCACGGCGGGAAAATCATCAACGCCTGTTCCCAGGCCGGCCACGTCGGCAACCCGGAGCTGGCGGTATATAGCTCGAGTAAATTCGCCGTACGCGGCTTAACCCAGACCGCCGCTCGCGACCTCGCGCCGCTGGGCATCACAGTCAACGGCTACTGCCCGGGGATTGTCAAAACGCCAATGTGGGCCGAAATTGACCGCCAGGTGTCCGAAGCCGCCGGTAAACCGCTGGGCTACGGTACCGCCGAGTTCGCCAAACGCATCACCCTCGGCCGCCTGTCCGAGCCGGAAGATGTCGCCGCCTGCGTCTCCTATCTTGCCAGCCCGGATTCTGATTATATGACCGGTCAGTCATTGCTGATCGACGGCGGGATGGTGTTTAACTAATAAAAAAAGCTCTGACATGGCTTGCCCCTGCTTTCGCGCAGGGGCTTTTTTTGGTTTGGGTGTAAGTGTAAGCATCCCGGAGAAACGAAGCATCGATATTTGAGGGCTTCTGGCGTTCTCACTTACGCTTCGACACGACGTGGGCAATCTGACTGGGATGAAGGTCTGATTTGAGCGAGGAGCGGAAGTTCGGGAACGGGATAGCTCCATTGATGACTTTATGCTACGTGTTAAACCACAGGTAATGGAGTTGCTGCCGGAGAAAGTAGTATTCTTTAGACTGAGATCTTTTGAAAGGAACTGTAGTTGCTATAAAATTGAGGAACCAAATTTTTTAGCTTTTAAAAAATAAAATATTATCTCTTTTAGAAATTAGATAAGCAGGAGAAAAGCTATGATATCGATAATAAAGGACCTATTTAGTAACCAAGTGGGTTCCGCAGTCATTCTTACTATCATTGGAGCGATTACAAAAAAGTATATTCAGTTTCATCGCAGAGACTTTTTTTCACGCTCATCCTCCGAGCAGATAAAAGCAGTCGAATGGCTTAGAACCTCTTCTGTACCCATCTCCGATCCGTTAGCAAAGGCGGGACAGCAGTTCCGCCTACAGTCGTTCGGACTGCATAGAGATTGGCATTTATCTTATAAAATCATATGCTTGAGTTCCGATTATGCACAGTCATTAATTCCGTCCTTGAAGGCAGTCTTGCGTTATCAGGGCATGTACACAATTACTAACGGGAATATATACCCTCATAAATTCCATAAGTGGATAATACCTTTTGTGTTAATATCGTTGCTATTATATATCGGTGCTGAGATATACAGAGGTTCTTCACAGAGTGATGGTATAGAGATTTTGAAATTTCAATACGTCGTTATTGTGGCTTTTATAGTATGGTGTTGGGTCGCTGCTTGTGCTCTGAGAGTATCAAGCATCAGTAAAAAGCTCAATGCCTATATCCCACCCGCAAACGATTTTAAATCCAAGACATACGATTTCAGTTCAATACTCAATAATAGATATCCCTAGCCTGGCTGATCTGCTTCCCGTAAATACTGATACCTGGCAGTAAGCGAGATCCGCTTCTGGCACGGCGCGAACTGTTAACTGAGCCAAAGGTCCGCCATGAGCGAGGAGCGGACATTTTTCTTCGTCCTCTACTTCGTCCATTCTTTATGCAGTAACGCATAGATGTATGTGTCGTCATACCTTGCCTTACCCTCCTCGTTTTCAAAGGAGACAAATTCTTTAAAACATCCTTCACGTCGCATAAGTAGTCGCTCGCATAGTTTTTGAGAGGAGTAATTATAATCTTCCACCCAGGCATACAAACGTCTGGCGCCTTTTACTTTAAATAAATAATCAAACAGTGCAGCAACTGACTCGCTTGCATATCCCTGATGTTCAAAACGTTGATTAAAATGCCAGCCTACTGACCAGGTATTGCTGTCTGGCTCGTTGCTATTGTCCGCAAAAAGATGTCCGATTAACGTATCGGTTTCATTTAGACAAACGGCAAACTGTGTTGGGTCAGAGGCTCGTTTAGCCACGTCGACCTCTGCCTCAGCGAGTGAATGTAACTTTTCATTAAAGCAAGGAGTACGTGGTGAAGAGAGGTAATCGAAAAGAGCTGCCGCATCCTCTTCCTTAAAATGGCGAATGATTAATCGTTGAGTGGTAATGATGGTCATAATGTCCTTGATAATGTAATGCCAGCCAGTTCAGCAAGAAGTCTGCTTTAAACTGGCCGGAACACAGGGCAGAGATTAGCCGTTCCGGCTATTCCCCAGTCTGTATTTTCGCATGCCTGTAAATCGTGTGATCGTCACGAAAAATACCGGAACAAAGAAAATGGCCAGTAGCGTTCCGCTAATCATCCCGCCGAATACACCGGTACCAATCGCATGCTGCGTGCTGTCGCTGGCTCCACTGGCAAGCATCAGCGGAACAACACCTAATGTGAAAGCCAGAGAAGTCATCAGAATTGGCCGTAAGCGTAGCTTTGCAGCCGTCAATGTCGCGTCAATAAGGCTCTTTCCTTCTTTCATCAATTGTCTCGCGAACTCGATAATCAGAATCGCATTCTTGGCGGAAAGTCCAATCAGGGTTATCAGACCCACTTTGAAAAAGACGTCATTCGTCATATTTGTAACGGATACGGCCAGCACAGCGCCGAGCAGCCCCAGAGGAACAACGAGCATGACCGCGAAGGGAATGGACCAGCTTTCGTAAAGAGCAGCCAGCACCATGAATACCACCAGTACCGAGAGCACAATAAGACCCGGAAGCTGTGATGCAGACTCTTTTTCCTGTAACGAACTTCCCGCCCACTCCCCGGCGAACCCCGGTGGTAAGTGCTTAGCCAGATTGTCCATTGCCGCCATTGCGGTACCTGACGATTTTCCCTGTGCGGAACTCCCGGTTATGCGTATGGCAGGATATCCCTGATAGCGTATCAGTTGCTGCGGTGCAACATTCCACGAAAGCGTCACAAAAGTGGATAATGGAAGCATCTGCCCCAGACGGTTTTTAACAGACAAAGCCAAAAGTTGTTCAGGCTGCATCCGGTATGGCGCATCCGCCTGGACGATAACCTGCTGAACCCGACCATTATTGGTATAGTCATTAACATAATTGGAACCTGCTGCAACGGAAATGGTTTGATTTATTTCATCAAACGAAACCCCCATGGCTTCCGCTTTTTCCCTGTCGACATGCAGGGAAAGGCTTGTTCCCTCACCAAGTCCATCAATATAGACATCGGCAAGGTGAGGATTATGATTTGCCTGTACAATAAGCTCATCGGCCGCCTTTTTGAGTGCCTGATAGCCTTTCCCCCCTCTGTCCTGTAAATAATAAGTGAACCCGGATGAGGTTCCCATATCAGAAATAGCCGGAGGCAGCAGACTCATTGTTACGGCGTCCGGCACGTTTGCCATTTGGGACCGAATATGGTCAGCTTCTTCCTGTGCCGTGGTTCCTTTGCGTTGTCTCCAGTCCTTGAGGGTGGTGAATGCCATGGCCGAATTTTGGCCTGACCCTGAAAAACCAAATCCCAGAATCATAATGTTACTTTCTACCGCCTGCCGATGGGCGATCTCCTCTTCAAATGTATCGACGACCTTAAGCGTCCGCTGCATCGTGGCATCAGAAGGAAGCTGGATTGAGGACATAAAATAACCCTGATCTTCATCGGGTAAAAATGATGATGGTAAGGTGGACAGCCCGGCAAACAATGCCAAACATAATGCAGCGTAAATCATCATCATACGGCCAGTACGCTTCAGTACAAATCCCAGACCAGTGGCGTAAAACGAAGTCAGGCGATGAAAGTGAGCGTTAAACCACGCTGAAAATACGCTGCTTTTACCCTGATGAATACCATGTGGTTTGAGCAGGGTTGCACAAAGCGCAGGCGTTAACGTCAGCGCCAGGAATGCCGACAGTAAAATGGATATCGCCATCGAAATGCTGAACTGTCGATAAATAATACCCACAGAACCGCTGGCAAAGGCCATTGGTATAAACACCGCAGTGAGCACCAGCGTAATACCAATGATTGCCGGCGTAATTTCACGCATCGCTTCTCGCGTTGCATCCTGTGGAGACATTTTTTTGTCTTCCATCAGTCGTTCGACGTTCTCCACCACAACAATAGCATCGTCAACAATAATCCCGATGGCCAGTATCATTCCAAACATGGTTAAAATATTGATGGAATAACCGCTTAATAGCATTACGGTAAATGTGCCGAGCAGCGCCACGGGTGCCACAATCGCAGGAATAAGCGTACAGCGTATCTTGTGAAGGAAAAGCAGCATCACGAAAAAGACCAGAACCATGGCTTCAACAAATGTCTCAACTACCTTCAATATCGATAGCTTTACAAATGGAGCCGTATCGAAAGGCACGGTGAATGTCATTCCCTCGGGAAGCACACCGGACAGTTCTGTTAACCGCGCGCGGATACCCGACGCAGTACTAATCGCATTTGCGCCAGGAGACAACTGAATGGCGGCAGCCGTTGCAGGCACGCCATTTTCACGGATGCCAAATGCGTAACTTTGCAACCCGGATTCCACGCGGGCAACGTCTGCCAGTGTCACCCGGGCGGCTGAGACCTGTGATTTAATCGTGATATTGCGAAATTCTTCAACCGAAGAGAGCTGCCCTTTTACCGTTATTGGATAGGTCACCTCTTGACTGCTCGTCGCGGGTTCATCTCCGGTTCTGCCCGGTGAAACAATCACGTTTTGTTGACTGATGGCGCTTAATACATCCGTAACAGAGAGCCCATAGCTGTGTAATTTCATCGGGTCCAGCCATATGCGGAGTGCCTTTTCTCCGCCAAAAAGCTGGACTTTACCTACACCAGGTACGCGACGGAGTTCATCAGTAACATTCCTTGCAAAATAATCGCTTAAGTCAGCTTCCTGATAGGCTCCGCTTGGCGATTTTAACCCCACCATCATTAAAAAACCGGAATTAGCTGCCTCAACATTTATCCCATTCTGTCTTACCGACTGCGGCAGGCGAGATTCCACAATTTTAATTTGGTTTTGCAGATCCATCTGGGCGAGTTTGATGTCGGTGCCGGGTTTGAAAGTTACCGTAATTGACGCCATCCCTGTCGTGTCACTGGAAGATTCAAAATAGAGTAAATTGTCAACACTCGAAATTTCACGCTCGATCAGAGACACGACGGATGTGTTCATCACTTCCGGGCTAGCTCCAGGGTAACTCACTGAAATGATAATACCGGGTGGCGCAACTTCAGGGTATTGCGCAACCGGTAAACGAGGTATGGACAACAGTCCCGTCAGAATAATAAACAGGGCAATAACCCATGCGAAGATGGGGCGCTCAATGAAAAAGTGCGGCATCAGGTGTACTTCCAGTCAACATACAAAGGGTAAAAGTTCAGCATGGTTTTCCTGATAAAGAGGTCTCATCGTCAGTCGAAACCCGTTTACCGATATCCCTGAGCTGGGAAAATTTCTCAAGAAGTTGTGGTGCGTCATCAAGGCTTGTTGCAAACATCCACATATAGGTCATGACGGAATAAATATGTCCGGCATTAATTCCGGATTCCATGCTCATCCTGATAATGGTCATGGAAAAGAGAGCAGAAACCAGAAGGCCTATTGATAAATATCCCCATGCCTCTCTGTCGGATAACACCACGCGCAGACGAGCAAGTGTGTCATAATGTCGCTTAAGAGCACCAAAAGACGCCTTATTAACATAATCGACCTCTTTCTCAAGGCGATTATTCAGCCGTCTGTAGAATGTCTCATTTTTGCTGGCATAGCTTGAGACAAAACACATCAGTATTGCCACGATGATCAAACAGGCTATACCTGTCCAGAATTCAATCCATAACAGCATAATTGCTGCGCCGAAAAGGGAAATGATCGAGGTGATCAATACGGGAAGGTGCAACTCGAAGAAATCTACAAATTCACGCGACAGAGTGACTCTCGCAGCAATAGTCGAGTGATTAAGTGAATATTTTCGCTGGGATAATACTACAGTCACAGCAAGACTTGCGTAGATACGTGCAAACGTTCGCGTATCGACACTACGTCTGGCGGCTCCCATGCACCACATGAACAGAACCATCAGGCCATAAAGGGCCGCATGTGACGTCTGTCCGCCCAGGATGGCATTTATCGCCATGCCCGCCAGAACGGGGTAGAGCAGGAATGCAACGTTTTCAGCAATAACCAGCATGAAAGTAATGCACAATTTCTTTCTGTGCCGCCAGGCAAGTCTCTTAAGTGAGATAGCAACCCCGGGGGCCATAGGTTTGTCGTTGCCTTTATAAATCATGATAAATTATATTAAACATCTGTGTGTAAAGGGTTCTGCAGTTGGTTTATTATGTCAGCTAAGTGAAACGAGACAGCAGAACAGAGCAGTCATAAATCCATGTGCTAAGTGTAACGTGATGATGTCAATCGTGAATGGATGTTTTATGGAGGATATGTGTACTCACTCCTGAGGTTATGTATCATATTGACATTGCATAATATCAAACCATTCTTATACATAAACATAAAGGTAGTCCGCAAAAGAAAACCATTAAAAAAAATTCATAATAAAAAACAAAATCATAGATATCTGGAAAAGTATTCAAAAGCAGATGTAATACAATAATGGTGTGTATAAACAGTAAAACCAGACCGAATGTTATTGCAATGAAGTTTTTAAAAACCCCAGGTTTTTTCTGAATAATAAATGATAATGCTGTAATGATTATCAAAACACGAATCAGTAAAGATGAGGGTAATGTTGATTCTACTTTTTCATTAATTGAATGCACAAGGTAAAGCCAGGTAGATAGCAACCCATATGAAACGATGCAAAATAAAAGTGAGGCCATCAAATTCTCGCGCCGGAAAAAACATTTAGTCAGCACCATAAAACTCCTTAGACAAAGTACATATTGCATGCACCACTTAACCTGGTTGTAGATTATCACTTAGCGATGTTGATTAATTATTTACAAAATGTGTAGTGAATATGGAGAGTGAGTCTGGTAAAATTTTAAGAAAATTTCTTGATGAACTTTTCCAAAAAGTACCTGTCAAAAGACATCAAATTGAAAATTAATGTTTGTAATTGAGTTAAAGAGCTTTAAGCATGACGATAAAAGTGCTTTCAGGGTAAAATGCATGTTGTCATCAGCACTGTGGAAGAAAATATGAACAACAACAATCTGATTATCGTCGCAGAAGACGATGATGACATCGCTGCCATACTGACAGGCTATTTACGTAAGGCAGGTATGAAAACCTTAAGAGCCGAAGACGGTGAGCAGGCAATCAATCTTACCCGTCTGAACAAGCCTGATCTCCTGCTATTGGACATCCACCTGCCCGTGTACGATGGCTGGAATGTTCTCACCACGTTAAGAAAGGAAACGAATGTACCGGTCATCATGGTGACAGCACTGGATCAAGACGTTGATAAACTGATGGGGCTACGGCTCGGGGCTGACGACTATGTGATAAAACCCTTCAATCCATCTGAGGTTATTGCCAGGGTTGAAGCAGTGCTTCGCAGAACCAGACCGGTTGCAGAGTCTACACATTCACGGCCTTTAAGAACGCCTTTTTTAACGATTTATCCTGATGAATTTTACGTTGAAATCACTGCACAAGGTGAGGTTTCCACGCCAGTATTAACAACCACTGAGTTTAAACTTTTAACCTATCTGGCGAGAAACCCGAGAAAAGTCTGTTCACGTGAAGAGTTACTCAATGCGTGTTTACCTGAGGGAGACTCGCTGGATCGTACTGTAGACAGTCATATGAGTAAACTTCGGAAAAAGCTTGAACATGCCGGATTGAGGGGCATTCCGGAAAGCATCCGAGGATTAGGCTACCGGTTGGGTGACAAAAAATGAACAAAGAAACAATTCTGAGCCGTCAGATTTTGACATATATGTTGTTGTTAACGTTTGTTATTATTGCCATTGCAATACTCGGTTCCTACTTATTTTATAGTTTCCTGATTTATTATCTGCCGGGTGGAATGAACGAAGGTAGTGAAGATGCTATGACATTCCTTGACTGGATGTGGATTCTGATGGCGTCCATTACCAGTCTGGTCGTTGCACTTTTCTTTACCGTAAAGCTGTCTGCAAGAATATTCAACCCACTGAATGACGTTGCATACAGCCTGAAACAAATCTCTCAGGGAAACCTTAGTGCCAGAGCATTTAACAGCAGTTCTAAGTTGGGAGAGATGAATAGGCTCGTCAATGACTTTAATGAGATGGCTGAAAAGTTACAGACGCTGGATGCGCAGCGAAATTTATGGAATGCTGCAATTGCTCATGAACTCCGGACGCCGGTGACTATCTTACGTGGGAGGCTTCAGGGACTGGTTGACGGCGTTTTCGAACCAGAACCGTCGTTATTCAGAAACCTTCTTAAACAAACTGAAGGTCTGACCAACTTAATTGAAGATCTCCGCGTCGTGAGTTCTTCAGGAGGCGCAGGGTACTCCTTGATGCTGAGTGAAGTCGATCTCAAGGCCACGATTTCAAATGCGCTTGATACCTTTTGGCCGGACTTTGATAAAAAGCATTTCAAAATTGTCACTGAGATTAACCAGCAGTATTGCGTTTGCGATCCCTTACGCATTATTCAGTGCCTCACCGTTCTTTTTGACAATGCCTTAAAATATTCCACATCACAAACGCTGTTAATAAAGAATGGTATTACAGGAAACGATAATTTTATTATCGTTCAGGACCAAGGACCTGGAATTCCTGAAGAACTCCAGAAGTCCTTATTCCAGCCTTTTCAGCGAGGAGAATACGCCAAAAATATTAATCCAGAGGGCTGTGGTTTAGGGTTGTCGGTAGTTAAAGCCATTATGTGCGCCCACGGTGGAGACGTTAGCTATAGTTTAACACCAGAAAATGGCTCACTTTTCAAACTCTCATGGCCTGTTTAAGGGCATGAATACACAGGCTCGATCGAACCTGTTTTAGCAAGAGACAGATCCCACATACTGCCGAGTTTTGCGTCCCAAATTGATGGGGTGATTTTAAGTTTGCCTCTTTTGGGGCTTAATGTTATTTCGCTGAAATAGATATCATCTCCTTTTAGCATAAGATCGACGCGGCAGTAGTCTATTTCTTTTGCTAAGTCCTGGGCGGCAATAACGGATTTATGAAATGATTCTGGTTCATCAACCGGCAATGGCGTGTTTGGGTATTCCATCTGAAAGGGTTGTAAATTCCACGCTCTGTCATAAACGTTAATGAATTCGTTTCCATCGCTGTCAGTAAAGTCGGCCTCGATAAAACATGCCACACCGTGAAAGCAATGTATTCTTATCATTTCCGGAGTTATATTCCGGTGTTTACTGGAAAATAGATCCAGATACATTTCGCATAGGATCACGGGTGGTATGTTTTTATACTGCCATTCTCGGGTCGTATAATACATGTTCTTTTTAAGAGATAGTTTTAATTTGCTTTTAACCTTAGCGGGATCAATATTCGTTTTATCCGTGCATATGACCGCGCTACCACTATCATGATTGCATTTCAAAACAAATTTTGAGGGAAGTTTGTCGAAATCAATATCATCAACTCTATTATAAACACCTACTAAAGGAATAAGCTTAATTAAATTAGTCCGTTTCTCAACATACTGCCTGACCAGAAGTTTATCAGCAAGCAATGTATAAAATGGGTTGTGGATAAATAAAATGCGATGGCAAATTTTCTCATTAAGCGTTACAGGGTTGAGTAAATCCGGATATGTGCCAGATATTTCTCTTAACCTGTCTGCATGAAATGAAATGTCATTAGTCAAAATTGTTCTGCATTTTCTCAACAAATATTCAATGTATTTGATTTGATAGTTTATTTTGTTCATAACGCCTCCGGTTCAGAAAGGAAATTCTGACAGAGGTTTGTTGATTTATTTTTTGCAAATTATGGAGAGTATATGGACCGACTTGCTTCTTTATTAACAGAAATTAATCCGGACCATTGTCCGCGCCTTGCACGAATCGGAAAAGTTAACTGCACTGAAGATCCGCTCTGAACGAAGAGCGGATCTTCAGTGCAAAAGAACAGCAAGGCCCGCCTTTATTATTAATAATGCCTTATCTACAACTGCTGAGTTACCCAGCTACCATTTTCAGCGAAAAATACCGTCGCATCGGCTCCATTTACCAGGGATATTTGAGGAGGCATGTGACCAATATCAACATCATACAGTACGGGCACGGCAATATTCTCAAAAGCGGCCTTAAGGGCATCCAGATAATTATGTTTAGTCGGGTCGCTTACGTCGGGTGCAGCACTTCTGCCGATAAGAACACCATTTAAGTTATCAAACCAACCCTGTAATCGTAAGCTAAATAATGCGCGTGTTAATTCACAGGGAGCCATTTCCACATTTTCAAAATAGAGGATTATTCCTTGAGGGCTATTGCTCGCCTTGAACAAGGGCACATTCCCGAATGGTGTACCTGCTAACCTGGATATTATTTCGAGGCAGCCGCCGATCAGTTTCCCGCTAAATGTCAGAGAAGATGTAACACCATCAAGGCGTTTCCACTGTGTTTTTTGGGTCAGATTGAAACCTCCGTCTGACGCTGTTCCCCATTGATTTTCATCCGCTTGAAATGCTGTTGAAGAGTACTGTTTGATTACAGTTCCCCGATTCGATTCCAGAATTTCCCATACGGCCTGAGTGGTGGCATCTAACTTTTGAGCGCCAAGATCCATGAGGTTTGGCCCATGCAAAGTAGCCCAGCCCGATATCATCGTCAGTGGGAAATGAAGTGTACTCAGATCTGAAAAGCCCACAAACCATTTTGGTTTAGACCGGGACAACAGATCAAAATCAATCAAATCAAGCAATTCCATCGCCAGATCACCGCCCCAAGGTGGCATAACAGCTTTTATATCTGGGTCAGTAAGATAAGACATTAATTCTTCAACGCGGGAAAATTTAGTGGCGCTTTTATTTTGTGCTGCGAGCGTAAGCAGCGTCCTTCGCGGACCTGGTAACCTCTTTTCTTTAGGTTTTTTATGGCGAGTTCCAGTCTGGGATGCAGATGTTCAGGTACGCCAGCAGAGGGAGCGGTTACACCAATAACATCTCCTGGAGCCAGCCTGGGTGGAAAGAGGACACTCATGGATAGATCCTTTTCAGAACATATAGAATTCCATAGCACCACGAAGCGGGAGCACAGAGTACGCTGAAGTCACGCGTGAGAAACGCTTTCCCGGGCTGAGAACCAGGAAACCGATAATAGTCTCCACCACCGCCGGCAAGAAATCAGGCTCCGTGCCCAATATGTTGCCGGGTGGCGGCTGGCGCCTTACCCGGTCTACAAAGGCTACCCGCGATTTGGCGCTCTATTCGCGCCCTTCGTAGGCCCGCGCAAGCGTAGCGCCGCCGGGCAAGGAC
>ERZ772879.1201-NODE-1201-length-18491-cov-4.203569_pt1 | contig 18491 bp, 21 predicted proteins | sample MGYA00580582_ERZ772879 | MGnify/ENA primary metagenome ERZ772879 (study PRJEB29015, sample SAMEA2737682) | human gut metagenome | biome: human gut; feature: human-associated habitat; material: faeces | place: China | collected 2012 ... | reverse complement strand
AAGCCTTCAACGCCATGGAGAAGCAGCTGGCCCAGCAGCACCGGGATCAGCGTGAAGTGCAGGATGTCAACATCCAGAACGCCATCGACCGGGTGATCGGCGCACGCAAGGCACTGGACAAAAAAACGGCCTTCCTGGATGAGTGCCGCAAAGCCCGGGAAGAAAACAAGGCCGTGTATCTGCAGGCAAAATCGCTGTGCGGCATTGCCAAAGCCACCTACAGCAAGGACTGCAGCACCGTCCGCGCCATGGAAACGGCGGTGCGTATGGCGCAGGACAATCTGACCCATGCCGTTGACGATCTGACCATCGTTGCCAAGGGCTACCCGTTCTACGCCGCCCTGATGGACAGCCTGCTGGACGAGCTGGCACCCGCAAAGAAGGAGGATTGACCTATGGCAAAGAAACCGTTTCTGAAGCTCCGCCGCCTGTACGAAGATCAGGGGCTGCTGCAAAAAGAGCTCAGCGAGCTGTCCGGCATCCCGCTGGACACCCTCAAGGGCCGCCTCAATGCCCCGGAGGACAAGGGGCGCTGGAAGGCCTGCGAGATCGTGGCGATCTGCCATACCCTGCACATCCCGCAAGAAAAAATCGGGGAGTATTTCTTCCCGGCAATCGCAAAGGAGGAAAAGACCGCATGAAGATCAAATCCCGCGTCTGGTACTGGCTGGCTGCTGCCAGCGGTGCCGTAAGTCTGCTGTACGGCATGGGCATCGAGGGCGGTGCACAGCTGGGCAGCTCCATCTCTGACAGCCAGCTCGTCACGGCCCTGTGCCTGGTTCTGGCAGCGGTAGCGTTCCTGCGGCTGGGCTTTGCCGCCCAGGATCGTGAACAGAACGCCCGCCGCTATGGCCGCGTTGACCGCACCCACGCCCGTACCGAAGAGCCGGAGTACCGGCAAAACCGGAGGGGCGCATGAAAAGCAAATGAGCCCGCCCGTGCTGGTAACACGGACGAGCCCAAAGGGTGATGGAATTCACAAGCCCCATCACCCTTGATGATATCACATCAGGAAGGATTTTACAAATGAAAGGTATTTTAGCCGAACCGGGCAAAGATCCGGTGATCGCGTCCCTGCCCGACAGCCTGTGGGCCATTGAGAACCGGCTGGGAACTCCCTGCGAGATGATCGTGCTGCCTCGCACCCCGGCGGTGCTGTTCGTGGGCCGGTACGATGGTCCCATCCAGCCCGCCAGCCTGCTCAACCGCACCTACCGGGGCCGCCAGCTTTACGGGCCCATCCTCTGCTACGGCTGGAAGGGCAACAACATCCAGCCCATGAACAAGGATGTACAGACCGAGATGCTGGACCGCCTGAAGGGCACGGAGGTGAGAGTTTGACCACCTATATCTGCAAATGCGGACGGCGAGTGAAGAAATCCACCGATGCCAGTACCACTGGAAACCGCCTATCTGGTTACGCACCCGGCCATGAGTGCTGGGGATGCCCCTATGCCATGCCATACGGAGACTTTCAATGGGATGAAAGTGCTAGAACTGTCAGCCGGGAGACTCGGGGCTACGAGTGCCGGATGAGCAAGACCCTCACTTATGCGTCAGAGTTTGCTGGCTCTATCAAGGATAAATGCACCTGTCGAGTGCATAGTCTGGACTTCGACTTTCTGTCTCAGGTCTCCGCATGGATCAAAGACACTTATCCAGACAGAGAGATTTTCGGCTCATTTTCCAAAGATATTCGTGCATCGGACTATGGATCTGACGGCCGTTACTGCCTGACTATCACCTGCACTCAGAATCTGAAAGGTGTTGCCGCAAAAAGAGAGCTGTTTGGTCAGTTTTTCAATCTGGATGGAAGCCGCAAGGACATGACACCGCAGCAGGAAATGGAAAAGATTCTTGCCGACATCAAAAAAGCAAAGGAGATTCTCTCATGTGCACCTGCCCAGAATGCGGATGCTGCTGTGACTACGGCAGAGAATGCTGTTCCGACTGCCACAGCGGCAACGCCGACCATCTCGGAGAGCGGGGCGGATGCAAGCGCATCGACCCCCGCGACATCCCTGCAGAACTGCGAATCGGCCCCTGCCGCATCGGCGGGCGGTTCTTCTGCGCCGATTCCTTCGGCTCCCAGCTTTGACTTTGGCGCAGACGAGCAGACCAATGTCCTGCTTTTGCAGGATGCCCAGACCTTTATCACCGGCAACATGGCCCGGATCATGGCGGCCAAGCACGCCCACGACCTGACCGCCAATCACTATAAAGGCAGTTGGGGCAAGTGGTGCGCCGCCGTCGGCATCAGTCGCGACACCGGCGACCGAATGGTGAGCGTTGCCGCACAGTGCGGCAACATCCAGTTGGAGGGTAAGTCAATTTTTGACGTGCAGCCCATGAAGCTGCTGTATGCAGCCGCCAAGCCGTCCACCCCGGAAGAGGTCAAACAGGCCGTGTTTACCGGCGATATCACTACTTACAAAGAGTACCAGGAAGCCCTTGCCCAGATCAAGGCCGAAAAGGACCGCGCCAATGCTGCCGAGGCTGAGCGGGACAAGCTGCTGGGTGCCCAGAATCGGGCTGCCTGGGCGGAAAGCCACATCCAAGATGTCGAAGCCCAGCGGGATGCCGCCCTTGCGGACGTGCAGGGCCTGACCGAGCAGAACGCCCGGCTGAATGCCGAAAAAGAAAAGGCAGTGCAGAGCTATAACGAAATGTACGAAAGCCGCATTGCGGCCAACCTCCAGCGTCAGAAGGCCGAAGCCGAGCGCGACAGGGCCGAAGCCCGTGCCCACAAAGCCGAGGACGCCTTAAAGCACCAGCCCATTGCAGGCGTAGTGGACGAGGAAGAGGTGGACCGCCGTGCCGCAGAAAAGGCGTGGGGCCTTGCGGATGCCCGCAACCGGGAGCTGCAGGAAGAGAACGACCGCCTGAAAAAGAACAGCGCCCAGCTGGAACGCCGGATGAAGGCAATGACCAGCCGGATGGACGACCTTGGACAGACCGACTTTGAAACCGCCAATCACTGCCCGGAGGCAATGCTTGCCATCTGGAACAGCTGCAAGGGCAGCTATTCCCGCCTGACGGGTGAGGACCTGGAAAACACCTTCCAGTACATCTGCAACACGCTGAATAGCATCCGGCAGGAAGCCGCATTGCTCTGCCGCCAGCCGGAGGGCTACGACGGAGGTGCCGCCTGATGAACCCGATGTATGACCTTGCCCTGGACGGCTACGGCCCGCCGCTGGAGCCGCCGGATGGTTATTATTTCCTGACCAACGAACAGCAGGCCGCACAGGAAGCGGCGGAACAGGAGAAAGACGAAGATGACGAATGAACTGACTGTCCGGGTGGAACGCCCGGTCATTCCGGCCATGAGCTGGAACGAGGAAGAGGTCCAGAAAAATTTGGACGAGCTTCTGGCCGCCTACACCGGCCGGGTGTACACCTCGGAATCCATCAAGGACGCCAAGGCCGACCGGGCCGCCGTCAACAAGTGGGACAAGCAGCTGGGCGACGCTCTGCGGGCCGCGAAGAAGCTCTATACCGACCCACTGGAAGTCTTTGGCCAGCGCATCAAGGCCATGCAGGCCCAGTGCAAGCAGGTGTCCGGGGCCATTGACCAGCAGGTCAAGGCCGTGGAGCAGGCCGAGCGGGAGGAAAAAGCGTCCTCCCTGCGGCTGGTCTACCGGGACTGCATCGGGGAGCTGGAGCCGCTGATCTCTTTTGACCGGCTGCTGGTGCCCCAGTGGCTGAACAAGACCTTTGACCTTGCCAGAGCGTCCAAGGAGCTGCGCCTGGCGGTGGAGACCCGGTGGGAAGAACTGCGCCTGATCCGGGACACCTGCGGCGAGGACGCCGAAGCCTGCACCACCGAATACCTGCGGGCCTTCAGCGTCAATGACGCCCTCCACGAGCATCAGCGCCGACAGGATGCCCGTGCCGCACAGGCTGAGGCCGAAGCCAGGAGGCAGGCCGCAGAGCGGGCAAAAGCCGCCGCACCGGTCGCCGTCCCTCCCTCGGAAGAGGAACGGCAGGTGCGGGAGGAAGCCCGGCAGGCCGCACAGAGTAACGCCTTTGTCACGGCTTCCGGCCGACTGGATTGTGAGGTGCTGCAGCAGTTCGCACAGCCCGCCGCACCGGCCCGCAAACGGTACAAGTTCTGGGTGGAGTTCACCCCGGAGGACATCGCATGGTTCAAGCAGGGAGCCGCAGAGCGCGGCTTCCGGTATGGTTCTGTTAAGTAATGCAGGAGGTAATTTATATGGCATTCACTCGCAACGGCGCATCTGCGCCCACCACGTCCGCACCCGCTTCTGCCCCGGTCCAGGGCACCGCATCCCGCATGGCTGCCATGCAGCAGCGCGCGACCCAGAGCACGGCCCTGCAGGCCGCTTCCCCGTCCGTGCCGGTGGAGATCACCGCCGCAGATGGCCAGCATTTCACGGTTAGCTTTGCCGAAGTGCGCAACTTCATCTGCGCCAAGGCCACCGACGCCGAGTGCAAGATCTTTCTGGAGACCTGCAAGCAGTACCGGCTGAACCCCTTCACCAAGGAGGCCTATCTGATCCACTACGACAACAACAGCGAGGACACCCCCAGCACCATCGTCCTGGGCAAGAACTGTTACATGCAGATGGCCGAACGGCACCCGGCCTTTGACGGCTTTGAGGCCGGCATCATCGTGCTGGACACGGAAGCCGGGCAGCTGGACCACCGGGAGGGTTCCATCGTCTATGAGGGCGAGGAGCTTCTGGGCGGCTGGGCCAAGGTCTACCGGAAAGACCGCACCCGCCCCAGTTACGAGGAGGTGAAGCTGGCCGAGTACGACACCGGCAAATCCCTCTGGAAGGGCAAGAAGGCCACCATGATCCGTAAGGTGGCCCTGGTGCATGCTCTGCGGGAGGCATTTCCGTCCACCTTCGGCACCCTGTACGATGAGAGTGAAGTGCCCGTCCGGGTGGATGCCGAGGGCACGGCACGGGAGCTGGATGACGCGGCCCCTTCTCCCCGCTGGACCCGCATCCGGGACACCGCTGCCCAGGCGGACGCCCTGGCCGTGGAGGATGCCGACGAACCCGCTGACGACCCCTTTGCCGGAGGTGAGGACGCATGATCATCAAGACGAGCACCGGGGTGCTGCTCCATGGCACCCTCGCCAAGGATCCGGAGATTCGGAATGCCGGCCAGAAACAGGTGCTCAAGTTTGACATCAAGGCCCACAGCGTGAAGAACGCCGCCGGGAACTGGGAGGGCCTGTATGTGCAGGTAAACGTCTGGCACGGGCTGGAGCAGTGGGACGGGATGCTGCAGAAGGGCGACTATGTCACGGTCTATGCGCAGGAGTTGAAGAGCCGCGAATACAACGGCAAGACCTATTACAACGTGGACGCTGATGACATCCAGCCCGGCGGGCTGGTGACCTTCCGGTGGATGCAGACGCTGGCCGACATGATGGCCGCCCCTGCCGTGCCGGAGATGTCCCCCACCGAGGAGGCAACGCCCTTTGACCCGCCTCCGGCCCCGGCCCCTGTGCAGACCACTTTGCAGGGCGGCCAGATGTACCCCGGTGAGCACCTTGCCGACTATGCGCCCCGCAGTGCAGCAACCCCTGCCGCAGACCTTCCCGCAGACGACGCCCTCATCGAAGACACCGATGACCTGCCGTTTTAACCCATTCAACCGAAAGGAGGTCCGGCCGTGGGCATTGACCCGACACGCGGGTTCGTGGCCTTCCCACGCGGCCTGACCGATTGGGAATGGTACACCGAGCCCAACACCGCCCGACTGTTCTTCCACCTGCTGCTCACCGCAAACTGGCAGGAGAAGCAATGGCAGGGCATCACGATCCACCCCGGTGAGCTGGTCACCAGCCAGTCACAGCTCGCAAAACAGCTCGGTTTGAGCGTCCGGAATGTCCGGACGGCTCTGGAGCACCTACAGGTGACAGGGTATCTGACAGTCAAAACCGGGTCGAAATACAGCGTCATATCAATCAATAATTATACATCCATCGTTGCGGGTGACAGGCAAAGTGACAGGCAGGTGACAGGCAACCGACAGGAGACCGACAACAACTTAACCATTATAACCAACCAACAAGCTAACAAGTCCTCGTCTGCTGCGCAGCCGACCCGGACGAAGACGACGACACAGCCCCTTGTGATGGAGTTCGAGAGCAGCATCGGCAAGCTGAACGGCAAAGGCAAGGCCGAGCTGGCGGAATACGCCGACCGGCTGGGCAATGAGCTGGTGTCTGCCGTGATCGGCAGGTGCGCGGATCTGGGCGGCCGCAGCTGGGCCTATGTGCGCATAGCACTGCAGGAGGCAGAGGCCGGCAAGTACCACTCGGTGGAGGACTACCGGAAAGCCCATCCCGTCGGGAGCGGACGGAACCGGCCCGTGAGCCGCCCGGAGCCCGGCGGGAACGACTTTCTGACCACGCCCATCGAACAAAGCCTGAAGCGGCTGAAGAAGAGCACAGCAAAGGAGGACGTGCCCCATGGATTGGAACTCTGAGCACTACCCGGACCCCACCGCCGGGGCCGCCCTCCGGCAGCTGTACCGAAAGGAGAAGGATTTGAACACCGGAAAACAGTTTGAAGCGGACTGGAAGAAGTCCATGCCGCCGGATGCGTGGTGCTACCGCCTGAAGGACAGCGCCGCCAGCTACTACGGCGGCAACGAGAACCTGAGCTTTTCCATCGACAACATCTGTGACTTTGACGTCTACCGCTACCCCATGCACCACTACTTCGAGTTAAAAACCATCGAGACACCCAGCATCCAGCTGACCAAGATCTTCGGCAGCTACGACCCCGCAAAGCAGCGGTATCACAAGCTGAAGCACATCACCGACATGGCCACGGCGGCGTCCTACAAGGGCCAGACGGCCCATGTAGTCATCAACTACCGTGGCAAGGTGAACCGCACCTTTGCGGTGCCCGCAAGCGCCGTGCTGGACTTTCTGCGGACCCAGACCCGCAAAAGTATTCCGTGGCAGTGGGCCGCCCTGCACGGCATCGAGGTGGAGCAGCACCAACTGCGGGTGCACTGGCGGTATGACGTGGACGGGCTGCTGAAGAAGCTGGAAGAAATGGAGGACAACGCATGATCCGCAAATGGACACCTGAGAGCGACAAACCAAAGCCGGGCGAAGCCAGCAATGTGCAGCAGCTGCGGACGTGGTTTGAACGACTGCCGAAAATGCGGGCAATGATTTGCCAGCAGCAGGAGCACATTGCAAGCCTGCGGAATGCCGCCACCACGACCACGTCCGGCACATCCGGCGCACCTGGGCGCTCCGGAACCAGCGACAAGGTAGGCCGGAACAGCGACGCCGCCATGGATGCCGAGCAGCATCTGCACGAGCTGAAATGCCAGTATGCCGAGATGCAGAAGGAAGCCATTGAAGTGGCCTACATGCTCCATGCAGACCCGGCGTCCATCAAGCGCAGCCGCTGCCTGATCCTGTATTACGTTGAGGGCAAAAAGCAGGCCGACATTGCGCCGCTGGTCGGCTATTCCGGCCCTGAAAAAGTCTCCCACGCGATTTCTGCCGGTCTGCATCAGCTTGCCGAGGTCGTAACCGAGCTGAATCTTAGTTGATTTGTGCAATCCGCACAACCTGAAGCGCCCTGCTTTTTACGCCCAGCGGCATTTACAGGGCAGCAAACTCTGTGGTTGAATTGTACCGTCGGCAAAGCCGAAAGGCTGACCGATGTACGCAGTCTCCGGAGCGGGGCTTTTCTTCCTTCTCCTGTTCCGCAGGCTGCTTCTATGTGCCTGTTGCGCAGTGGTCAGCGCAGCTCCCCGGGAGCATGGGACACTGGTTCGATTCCAGCCGGGCACACCACAACGCCGTGCCCCATCACGGCAGCAGCCTAACGCATGGGAGTGATTCACCCGCTTGTGGCTGCGTGTAGAGTGACAGCCCACTCCTTGGCTGTCCTCGCGACCTCCGCACGCGATCTGGAGGCCACATAATCCGTACGACGGTTTCTTAGTAGTTCATCCCCGTCAGGATGTGCGTCAATCGCCCCGCATGGAAACGTGCGGGTTTTTATATGCCGTTGTAGCTCAAGGAAGAGCGCCGCATCGCTAAGGCGGGTCAACATTGATGATACATCCACGTTGCAGGTGTCTGTGACCAATCACCGCAGAGGGCTGGCGTGGTTTGGTGCCGGTGCAAGTCCGGCCAACGGTTCCATCTGCGTGCCCTGTGAGGGGGCCGCGCAGCACGCCGGGTGTCTGGCGGCGTACGTTCCGGACACAGCAGCACCATCCTGTATCCGTTGTCCAACAAACTGGTGCACAGGTGCTGCTTATTTTGCTTTCTGGCCGTCCTCCGGGGCGGCTTTTGTTTTACCTGAACCATGAGAGGTGGTGACGTGTCCAACGAGAAGAATCTTATCCCGTTCAACAAGCGAACGGAGAGCGAACAGAGAGAGATCGCCCAGCAGGGCGGCATTGCGTCCGGCAAGGCACGCCGCCGCAAACGCAGCATGAAGGAAGCCGCCGACTATTACCTCAGCCTGCCGGAGACCGACCGCCGCCGGGTGAACGCCCTGCTGCGGGATGCTGTGGATCCGGAGGACATCGACAACCAGATGGCCGTGATCAAGGGCATCACCGCCCGTGCCAAGAAGGGCGACCCGCAGGCCGCCAACGTGCTGCTGAAGATGCTGGGCGAGGACAACCCGCCCGATGATACCGCCGCCGACACGCTGGAACGTGCCCGGGAGCTGCTGGGAGGTGTGGACAGTGCCATTGACTGAGTTCCAGCAGGAGTTCCTGCGCAACTGCAGCCACCGCTGGAACATCAAGACCGGGGCCACCCGAAGCGGCAAGACCTATCTGGACTGTGCCGTCACCATCCCGCAGCGCATCCTTGCCGCGCGGGACGAGGGTCTGCTGGTCATGCTGGGCAACACCCTGGGCACGCTGGAACGCAACGTGCTGGAGCCCATGCTGGCGCTCTGGGGGCCGAATCTGGTGGGCATCGTGCGCACCTCGGCGTCCGGAAACATCGTGCAGCTGTTCGGCCGCAAGGTGTATGTCCTCGGTGCCGACAACAAAAAGCACATTGCCCGCATCCAGGGCGCGGCCTTCGAGTACGCCTACGGTGACGAGATCACCACCTGGGACGAGGGCGTCTTTCAGATGCTCAAGAGCCGCCTTTCCTGCCCGCACAGCCATTTTGACGGCACCTGCAACCCGGATAACCCCCAGCACTGGTTCAAGCGGTTCCTCGACAGTGATGCTGACATTTACTGTCAGGCCTACACCATCGACGACAACCCCACCCTGCCGCCGGAGTTCGTGGCGCAGCTGAAAAAAGAATATGCCGGCACGGTGTACTACAACCGGTTTATTCTCGGCCAGTGGGCAGCGGCAGGCGGCATCATCTACCGCCCGTTTGCGGACAGCATCGCCGCCGACGACAAGCGCTTCCTCTGGCCCGCAGACAAGCCCTGCAAGCCGTGGCGGGTGCACATCGGGGTGGACTTCGGCGGCAACGGTTCACAGCACGCCTTTGTGGCAACGGGCATTTTGCCGTACTATTCCGGCGTCGTGGGGCTGGCATCCCAGCGGGTGGACCCCCGCAACCAGGATGCCGACTACCTGGCCAACCAATTGCTCACCTTCTGCCTGGCCGTGTTCGCACGGTACGGCGAGATCCATTACATGTTCTGTGACAGCGCCGAGCAGACGCTGATCAACCACATCCGCACCCGGCTGCGGGCCTCTAAACTGTACTGGCTGGCCGACCGGGTGAATAACTCCGCAAAAATTCAGATTATCGACCGCATCCGCCTGACGTCCATTCTCATGGGCGGCGGGCGCTTTTGGTATATGCCGGAGGCCGCCACCCTGCGGGACGCCCTTGCAAGCGCCCTGTGGAGCCAGAAGCGCCCCGGCGTGGACGAGCGTCTGGACGACGGCACCACCGACATTGACACCCTCGACGCCTTTGAGTACACCATTGAGCGTGATTACAGGAGACTGACTGCAAGATGAACGTTTCGGCCTTTATCGAATATCTGAACAAAACCAAACATCTGCAGTTGGATGCGGATTATTACGGCAACATTGAAGTCTGGCGGCAATGGTGGAAGGGCGATGTTCCCGACATCCACGACCAGAAGGAGGACGCCCCGGACGGCAGCGTCATTTCCCGGCGTCTGGCTTCCCTGCGGATGCCGAAACATGTCTGCGAGGACTGGGCAAACCTGCTGCTCAACGACAAGACCACCTTCCAGATCGGCGACGCAAAGAGTGCCGCCTACCTGCTGGGCAGTGATGAGCAGCAGACCGGCGGCCTTTTGCGGCAGCTGCATTTCTGGGAGAATGCCAACAAGCTGGTGGAGCAGGCCTACTGGTCCGGCACCGGTGCTTTTGTGCTGAGTGTGGAAGGCCTGACGGTGGATGCCGCCGGGAACGCCCTGCCCTCGCCGCAGGGGCGCATTCAGCTGGACTATGACCCCGCCTGCTGCATCCTGCCCATCAGCGTGGAGCGGGGCGTGGTGACCGAGGCCGCCTTTGTGTCCGAGTGCGTGATGGGCGGTAAGCCCGCCGTCTATCTGCAGACCCACACCTGCAAGGGCGGCGAACGGACCATCACGAATGAATGGTTCGAGGTGATGGACGATGTTTCCGGCACGCCGAAATTTGCCAAGGCCAAGACCCCGCCGGGCATGGTGGAGCACATCACGGTCACCGGCGCGCCGGCATGGTTCAGCCTGTTCAGCCCGGCTGTCGCCAAAAACATCGACGGCGGCATGGGGCTGGGTATGAGCGTCTTTTCCGAGGCGCTGGACGCAGCCCAGATGGCGGATTACGCCTTTGACAACTACCGGCAGGACCTCCGCCTGGGCGGCAAGAAAATTTTCTATGACCGCTCCATGTGCAAAAAGTGGGTGGACAAGGACGGTGTGGAGCACGCTGTGCCGCCGGATGCCGTTCACCGCCAGATCTTCTACGAGCTGCCCGCACCGGAAGGCAGCATCGACCAGCCGGCCGCATGGCGGGAGTACAACCCCGACCTGCGCACCGAGGACAACCACCGGGCCGTGCAGGATGCTCTGGACATGATGAGCTTCAAGTGCGGGCTTGGCTGCCACCGCTACAGTTTTGAGCTGGGCAAGGTGGCCACCGCCACCGAGTACACCGGCAGCCGACAGGACCTTGTGCAGAACGCCAACAAAAACCAGATCCCCATTGAGACGGCACTGATCGGCATTCTGCGGGCCATCCTGTGGGCGGCAAAGAACCTGCTGGGTGCAGATGTGGACCCGGACACCAGCATCTCGGTCAACTGGGACGACAGCTACATTGTCAGCGAGCAGGAGCGCACCGCACAGCTGCGGGAGGACGCTCTGGCAGGGCTTGTGCCCCGCTGCCGGTATCTGTCCGCCCGGTATGGTCTGAGCGAGGACGAGGCCCACCAGTGGGCGGCAGAGGCCAAGGCTGACAGCCAGACCGATGAGCAGCTCACCTTCGGAGGTGCCTGATGTTGCCGCCGAGCTACCTCGATGCCATGCCGGATGCCTTTGTAGCGCTGTGGCAGATAAAAAGCCCCACCGGACGGCAGGGCTAAAAATTATTCTTCATCGGGGATGTATTCCATGATATCCCCCGGTTGGCAATCCAGCACTTTACAGATTTTTTCAATCGCGGAAACCGGAAACTGCTTCACTGATCCAACACAGATTGCGGAAATCGTTGGCGCACGGATTCCCGTTGCCTCGGAAAGTTCCTTTTGAGTCATTCCCTTTTCTGCAAGCAAAACCTTTAAGCGGTACTTCAATGGCATATTTCTCGCTCCTTTCTATATGTTATTATACTACGAATCACGTAGTATTTCAACACGAAAAAAGTTATATAAATTACGAAAAGCGTATTGACTGATTACGACTTTCGTAGTATAATATAGACATAGAAAGGAGGTCAGAGGTGCAAGGGAGTAAACACCGGGAGGTGATGCTCCATGACAAGCAAGGAATTTGCAAAACTCACCAGAGCCGAGCAAGTTGCCCGCTTTGAGGCATACAAAAAAGCGGCCAGTGCTGGAACACTGAACCGCTAAAACGCTAGAAGCCCTACTCAAAAGCCCCTTGCACCTCCTATTTTATTTTATTTTGTTTGTTTTGTCAATAAAATTGGAGGTTGAATTTATGACCGCAATTGAATCGGCTTTGAAAGCCATTGACCGCGAGAAAGCTCTGGATCACGGGAATTATGTACCGCCTGTTTATGTGTTCCGTGCCGTGAACGAACGGAACGCCACCAACCCGTTCAGCTATGGCTATGAAATGTTCCTGCTGGGCGTTGCCAAAGGCCGCCGCATGGAAAAGGTTGCACAGAAGCAGAAAAAATCCACTCCACCTAAAATTCTGTACAATGACCATCACACACCGGCTTCTCTGACTGATTACATCAACAGCACTATGTCACTGCTGAACAGCGCAAATTTCCGCGAAGTTCGACTCGTATGGATTGCTGCAAATCGCCTAATTGATCGTAAGGGGGCGTCCATTGATGGGGAAATTCGTTGATTTGACTGGCCAGCGGTTCGGAAAACTCGTTGTCAAAGAACGTGCACCTAACACCCGTTTTGGTGGTGCTCGATGGCTCTGTCAATGTGACTGTGGTAGATGCTCAACGGTTACCGCCGGAGACCTGAAGCGTGGTCATGCCCTTTCTTGTGGCTGTGCACGCACAACTCATAAAGATGCTGGGTATGGAAAAAAAGCAAAACTTTATATGGTGTGGGAGGGAATAAAACAACGGTGTTGCAATCCCAATAACAAAAACTTTCCTGATTATGGTGGGCGTGGCATTAAGATGTACCCTGAATGGCATGAAAGCTATTCTTGTTTCCGTGAATGGGCATATCAAAGCGGTTATTCTGAAGGACTTGAGATTGACCGGATCAACAATGACGGGAATTATTGTCCCGAAAATTGCCATTGGGTCAATCGCAAAACAAACATACGAAATACTAGAGCCCGTAAGAGTTCTAGAAGCGGCGTTAAAGGCGTATTTCCTTTGGCAGATGGTCGTTACCTTGTAAAAATCGGGGTGAATGGAAAGCAGCTTACTATCGGACGTTTTGCCACTCTTGAAGAAGCGAAAGAAGCCCGATTAAATGCCGAAGCCAAATACTGGACTGACTAATCATTACACTTTCTTAAAGAGCATCTGTAACACAGGTGCTCTTTTTCATTGGTAACTTTATGCTTTCTCCTTCCTACTTAGATTCACTACCCGATTCCTTTGTTAAATTGTTTCAAGAAGTCGAAGAGCAGATCTTACAGGATGTCGCCCGGCGCATCGGCAAAATGGGTACCCTCACCGAAACGGCCGACTGGCAGTTGTGGCGCTACCAGCAGACCGAGGCGGTGCGGGAGAACGTGGTCAAGCTGCTGGCAAAGTACAGCGGCAAGAGCGAAGCCACCATCCGCAGGCTGCTCAAAGAGGCTGCCACCGAAGCCATGGAGCGGGAAGATGCCATCTATTACCACTACAACCTCGAGCCCACACCCTTTGAAGAGAGCGCGGCCCTGAACAACCTGCTCAACGCCGGTGCCCGGCAGACCTGCGGCACATGGCGGAACCTCACGGCCACAACGGCCAACACCGTCTCCGGGGCCTTTGAGCGCACGCTGGATGTCGCCTGGGGCAAGGTGGCCACAGGTGCCTTTGACTACAAAACCGCCGTCAAGCAGGCTGTGGACAGCCTTGCAGACGAGATGCCGGAGATCACTTACCCCAGCGGCCACACAGATTCGCTGGAAGTTGCGGCCCGCCGGGCGGTGCTGACCGGTGTCAACCAGACCGCAGGCAAGCTGCAGGAAGCCCGCATGGACGAAATGAACGTGGAGTTCGTTGAGACCAGCGCCCACGGTGGTGCCCGCCCCAGTCACGCCGAGTGGCAGGGTCGGCGCTTCCATCGGGGCGGGGCTGTGGACTACCTGGGCAAGCATTACCCGGACTTTGAGCAGGCCACCGGCTACGGAACCGGCGCTGGGCTTTGCGGCTGGAACTGCCGCCACACCTTTTTTGCCGTATTCCCTGAGCTGGGCGACCCGCCCACCTGGACGGAGGAGAGCCTGCAGGAGCTGAACGCCCGGAACATCGAGTACAACGGCAAACTGTACACCCAGTACGAGGTCAACCAGATGCAGCGTGCCCGGGAGCGGAACGTGCGCAAATGGAAGAAGCGGTATCTGGCCGAGAGTGCCGCCGGGTCTGACACCACCGACAGCGCCGTGCGCCTGAAAGCAGCCCGCCAGAGCCTGAGCGAGTTTGCCAAGGCCACCGGCGGGCGGGTGGACAGTGCCCGTGTCAGCGTGCCGAAGTTTGGCAGGAGTGAAGCCAGTAAGGCCGGATGGGCGGCAAAGACAACTCCGAACGACTTCAAAATTTACCGTGGCGTTGGTGCAAAAGCAAAAAACTACGTTGTGGTTGACAAATCCACCGGAGAGGAATATTATTTTGTTGAAGGAACCAGAACACAAAATGCGCAGGTATTCGCCGGAAAAGGTGGCGTCAATCCTCTTCGTGAGGAAGTTGCGCAGGGCCTGTCCGATGAATTTGGCGGCAAGCCTGAGGACTGGCAGCACTGCAAAGCGAAGGGCTGGCTTGATGTTGACGGCGAAGCTGTAAAGGCGGAAGTCCACTGGTTCCAGAATGGCAGCGAAAAAGTAAAATTCAAGGTAAAGAGGTGGTTCTATGACGAAGATTGATACAGTCCGTTACATTGGCGATACATCTCCGCTGGAATTAACTCACGGCAAAATCTATAAAGTTCTTTCTGTCGAACGCGGCTGGTATCGCATTGTAGACGATACCGGGGAAGATTACCTTTACCCTGCCGGCAATTTTGAAATCATCAACTGAACCACGATGCACACGCACCGTGGTTTTCTTTTGCCCATTTTTAGGAGGCGCAACACTATGCAGAACTTCCTCAACGCCTGCGTGTTCCATCTTGCCCGTGGCATTGTTGATTTTGCTGTTGGCGGCTTCATCTTTGTTGCCGCGCTGCTTTATATCACCTACAAAAACAATCCTCACTGACTAAAATCCGCTATTTTAGTCACTATCAAGCACGATGCAGACCGCACCGTGCTTTTTTCATGCCGTTTTAGCTCATGTTGGCAGAGCGCCGGTCTCCAAAACCGGAAGCGGCAGGTTCGATCCCTGCAAACGGTGCCATGTTCCCGACACAAATGTCGGGAACAAGGCAGCGCAAGTGAAGAACCCTGCCGCCGATCAGCGCCAGAGCACTGTGGAAAAGGCCGGGGAAACCGTGGAAAGCGGGCAGGGCTACAGCGTGAGCATGAGCAACGACACCATGACGGTGCGCTTTGCGGACGGCACGGAAGCGGTGCGGACGGTAGACCCGGAAAACCCCAGGACTATGCTGTTTGACCCGGAACAGCTGTACCAGCAGGCGCAGGCGGAAAGCCGGGCCGCTGCGCAGCAGGAAGCACAGGAGACGACACAGCAGAGCCGGGAAGCACCGGACGGCCTGCGGCGGACGGTGGGGCTGCGCCAGCAGACCCTGACTGAGAAGCAGCGGGCCGTGCAGCGGACCCTGACGGACTGGAAGGTGAGCAAGGGCGCGGCGGAGACCATCAGCCGGATGGTGCCGGACAGCGTTGCTGACCTGGAACACTACACGGCGGCGGCCAGCAGCATGTACCGCATGGGCCAGATGGACGGGGTGAAAACCTTTGACAAGGCGCTGGAGCTGGCGGGCAGCATGAACAACCTTGCCCTGAACACGAACTATGTACTGCAGCAGCCCGGCGGAGAGCAGGCACTGCGGGCGGCCTTTTTGCAGGGGCAGGGCGAAGTGGAAGCCGGCACGGTGGAGCGCGGGGCCCTGGGCGGTGCCCTGACCGACCAGAGCACGAAAGGCGAGGGCCGGGTGATCTGGAAGGGCAGCGACCGCGCGGCGGACGATGTGGCAGCCCAGGTGATCCGGCTGAACGCGGCGGGAACCGGCACGGACGCCATTTTGAAGAGCGTGCTGCTGGGCCCGGACGGAAGCCCCAGCGAGCGGGTGAAAGCCTATGTGGACACCGAGACGGGCCGCATCTTTTTTGGCGACCGGAACGGAGACGTGTTTGGCACGGTGCTGCACGAGGACTACCACTGGTACAACGCTCTGGACGCTGAGGGTGCCAAGGCGGTGCAGAACACGGCGCTGGAGTACCTGGCGAAGAGCGAGGGCTTTGAGAACGTGGACGAGCTGATCCGGGACAAGGTGAAGGACTATGCCGCCCAGGGCCTGACCTATGAGCAGGCTGCTGAGGAACTGGTGGCGGACAGCTGGCGCGGCATTTTTGACAGTGCCGAGAGCGTGACCCGGTGGGCCGAATTCCAGCGGGCGCAGGCGGAGAAGAACGCCGGCAAGGCAGGCACCATCCACAAGGTGATGACCGCCGTGAAGGAGATGCTGAACGGCATCATCAGCCGGGCAAAGGAAGCGCTGACCCTTGACCCGGAGAACCGGGCGGCCCTGAAAGCCCAGCGTTTGGCCGAGGCGGAAAAACGGGCCCTGCAGGACGCCTATTTTGCCCATGGGAAAAAGGCCATGGACAACCTGCGGGCGGCAAAAGAAAACGCCGCAGCCCTCAAGAGTGAGGGTGCGGCGCAGGGGGTGCGGTTCCAGCTGCACGAGGGAAAAGATTCTCTGGTGGAGCAGATGAACGGCCATCTGGACGAATTGGAAGAAATGAAACCGGTGGCGACAATCGAAGGAACAGAGGTGTCTTTCGGAAAAACGCGAAACGAAAACATTTCCAATGTTGAAGAATTCTTTGATTCTATAGGAAACAAAGTGATTCGTGAAAACTTCGGAACGGTGGAGTTGACAAAGAGCGGTGCACGTGCAACGGTGCAGCATGGGAACAGCAAAGCAAAACAGGTTGCGGTTGCTGCAGTCCCCGAAGTAATTCAAAAAGGAAAGCAAATCGGGTATGAGCAAAACTGGCAGGGACGAGGGTATGATACTTATGTCTTTGCAGCGCCCGTCGAAATTGACGGAACAAAGCTGTATGAAGGCGTGATTGTAAGAGAATACACCCGGCAGAATGGCATGAAGAATTTCTATGTTCATGAGGTATGCTGGACAGATGGAAGCTATGTGACGTTTGACACTGAGGGAAATATGACAAAAAAAGAAGATACTCCCACACAGCTCCCGAAAGCTGTGCGGAGCACCCTTGCGGATGCTCAGGAAGTATCTTCTGACACTACTATAGCACAAACCTCTGCCAAAAGCAAGGAAAACAATGCAGCTGTGCAGAAAAATGTGCGCTATCAGCTGGCGGAGCAGGATGAGCTGGCAAAGCTGCGCACCGAACAGCAGCAGCTGACCAAGCAGCGCAGTGCCCTGAAGGAAGAACGCAGCGCATGGCTGAACAGTGCCGAAGTGCAGCGGATCGAGGCAAAGAAAAAGGCGCTGGGCGTTTTTTCCGCAGAGGGCAAGGCCTACCGGGACAGCGCAGAATACCAGGACTACCTTGCAAAGCGCAAGGAGTACAACAGCCGCCTGGCCGCGCTGGAAGAGCGGGACAGCGCCCTGACGGAGCAGATGAAAGCAGCCAATGAGCGTCTGCAGCAGCGGAAGGACGCCCAGGCCAAGGACGCACAGCGTGCCTACGATGCCAAGGCCAAAGAGTACGGCGGCAACGCAGAGTACCGGCGGGTGCTGGCAAAGGAACAGTTCGGCGTGACGGAAGAATTCCGGCGGGCAGGGTACATTCTGCCGGACGGCCAGATGCTGGACTTTGCCCAGAATGACCGTAGCCGGGACACCGACCACCGGGAAATTCTGGAGGTGTTCGGCCCGGCGGAAGTGAAGAACGGCACGGAAGCGCTGAATGAGTTTTTGCTGGACGGCAATGTGCGTGTGATGGCCGAGGCACCGGGCGTGGACATTTCGGCGGACACGGCCCCCACGGCGCAGCAGCTGGAACAGATCCGGAAAATGGCCGAGCAGCTGGGCGGCGAGCGCAGGCAGTTCACGCTGGACATCTCCACAGCAGACGGCAGGGTTGCCGCCAGCAAGGAATACAGCGGGCGTGTGGATGCGGACAAGGTGGTGCGGGAGATCCGGGAGTATTACAAGACCGGAGAGCTGGCGCAGGAAAGCAGCCTTGCAAAGTTCCGTTTCCAGCTGGCGGAGCAGGCCAGCCGGGAGGCAAAGAAGAACGACCAGCAGCAGGCGAGCCGGGATATTGCGAACACGGCGGCGGCCATGGACACCCTGAGCCAGTTCTTTGGGGTGACGAGAGGCGTGAAGGTGAGCCAGGACAGCCTGGACGGGCTGGCGGCGCGGTGGACGAAAGCCAACGCCAGCCGGGCCGACCGGGCAAAGCTGGCCAACGAGACCCGGGTGCTGGTGGACTACCTGAAAGCGGACGGCGCGGACATGACAAAGGCCCAGGCGCTGGCCGAGACGCTGGCGGGCGAGGTACTGGATGAGGCCACCTACCGGAACACGGAGCTGTGGAACCAGT
>ERZ772879.1193-NODE-1193-length-18552-cov-9.381251_pt1 | contig 18552 bp, 16 predicted proteins | sample MGYA00580582_ERZ772879 | MGnify/ENA primary metagenome ERZ772879 (study PRJEB29015, sample SAMEA2737682) | human gut metagenome | biome: human gut; feature: human-associated habitat; material: faeces | place: China | collected 2012 ... | reverse complement strand
GCGCCGAGGCCAACATGGCGAGCGACCCCGAGGCAGCCGACGCGGTGCTGCGCTCGGGCCGTAAGCTCACCATGGTGGGTCTGGACGTGACGCATCGCGTGGTGCTCACACGCCGCGACATTGCCGGCTGGACGGGCTCGGGCACCATGGCGGGCTGCGCATTTGCGAGCATGGTCGAGCACTACATTGGCTCGTACGAGATGAACGCACCCTACCTGGGTGGTTGTGCGCTGCACGATCCGCTGGCCGTTGCCGTGGCGGTCGACCCCACGCTCGTAGGTGCGCTCGGCTGCAACCTGCGTGTTGATCTGCTGGGCGAGTACCGCGGTCGCACCATCTGCGATGAGCGTCGCCTGTCCGATCCGGACAAGAGCGCGCTTGTGGCACTGACCGTGGATGCTCCGCGCTTCCTGTCCGAGTTCAAGACGCGTATGGCCCGTGTCCTTGGCTAAGTTGTCTTTTTGGGACGGGGCTTTTTTGACTGGTATGATTGGTGTGACCATTCGAACCAGCTAAAAGAGCCCCGTCCCAATTTGACTATCGAGAGGATCTGCCATGGAGCGCATCGCGAGCTTTTCCGTTGACCATCTGCTGCTTGAGCCCGGCGTGTACGTGAGCCGCATCGACCGCGATCCGGCGACCGGCGCCGCCGTTACCACCTTTGACCTGCGCCTGACCACGCCCAATAAGGAGCCGGTCATGAACACGGCCGAGTGCCACACCATCGAGCACCTGGGCGCGACGTTCCTTCGCAATCATGCCGAGTGGTCGAGCCGCATTGTCTACTTTGGCCCCATGGGCTGCCGCACGGGCTTTTACCTGGTTGTCTTTGGCGAGCTGACGAGCGAGAAGGTCTTGCCGCTCGTCCGCGAGCTGTTTGAGTTTGTCGCCGGCTTCGAGGGCGATGTCCCCGGTGCCGCTCCCGAGGAATGCGGTAACTACCTGGACCAGAACCTCCCCATGGCCAACTGGCTTGCGCGCCGCTACCTCGACCGCGACCTGGCCGATATCGACGAGAAGCATCTGCACTATCAGCAGGCGTAAGGGCTTTGTCGTCCAAAACGCGCGCATTGGGCGCCTTCGCTTATGCGGGGGCGCCTTTTTGTTGATTGGTCGGGGTGAGCGTTCAAAATCGCTCATGTTTGTTCTAGAATGTTCGTATAGTCACATTTACGAACAGGAGTGAACATGCATATCTACTCTGTCAACGATCCCGAGTTCAAATCCTATGGCAACGTTTGGGATGACGTTCCGTCTGAGCTCACGTCGCCCGTGCTCGAGGCGCTCTCTGCCACGCCCATCCCCGAGGGCAGCAAGTACGTTGCAAGTGCGCCGGAGCTCGAGGGCGTCAAGGATGCCGATAAACTGGGCTTTCTCATGTTTGGTGGCCGTCCCTTCCAGCTCGGCTGGTGCAACGGCCACAACACGCGTCTCAACTGCCTGGAGTACCACCGCGCGAGTGAGTTCAACCTGGGCGCGCGCGACTTTATCCTGCTCGTGGCGCATCGCTGGGAGATCGAGGACGGCAAGCTCGATACCGCGTGCGTCAAGGCGTTCTGCGTGCCGGCGGGCAAGGTTGTCGAGGTCTTCAACACCACGCTCCACTACACGCCGTGCATGGTCGACGACGGTGGCTTCCAGGTGATGGTGGCGCTTCCCGCCGGCACCAACGGCCCGCGCCCCGAGGCCGCAACCGACATGCCTACCGCCGGTGACAGCTACTGCTACTGGAAGGCCGACAAGTGGGTTCTCTGCCATGCTGACAGCCCCAAGGCTGCCGAGGGCGGCTACGTAGGCCTCATCGGCAAAAACCTCGATATCGCCTGCGACTAGAATCTTCTGTCTCGATCTGTAACATCTAGCGGGCTAAATCGTCTCTACCTGTTACAGATTTAGACAAACTGCAGGGGACAGACCGAACAATCTCGATCTGTAACACCAGGCTCGGTTTCGACGGCCTACCTGTTACAGATCGAGCCAAACCGGGCCCAAGCCGCCACAAAGGTGCCTGTCCCCTTTGTGGTGGCTGCCTAGAGTTGGCTGCGCAGATAGTCAGCCATATATGGAACGGCGAAACGCACGTAACCGCGGCGCGCCTGTTCGATTACGCCGGCGTCGATGAGGCGCCGGCGATACTTTTGCGCATAGTCGGGTGTGACTGACATACGTTTCGCTACATCGGAAATGCGCGAAACGGCGTCTTCGTCATCAGTCATTGCGTCGAGAAACGCGACGTCTTGGTCCGATAGCGCGGCGAGCGTCGTTTCACAAACATCGTTTTCGAAATCGGCTTTTGACGCTTCGATAGCTCCGTCGACTTGCTCTGGCGTTACGTGTTCTCCTGTCTTGCAGCGATTGCCGATGTTATAGCCGATGAGCTGCAGCATATAGGGCGAGCCTTGGGTTGCGCGAGCGGCACGGAGGCGAAGATCGCCTGGAATATCAAGGTCGAGCTCTTCGAAAGCCCGCTGATAATAGGCATCGACATCTCCGACTGAAAGCGGTTCGAGCGTGACCTTGCGAGCGCGGTTGAGAAATGTCAGCACGCGGTCATTGAGCGTTGCACAGACGGCTCCCGGGAGACCTGCCATAACAAGCGCGACGTTGAGTCCCTCACCGACCAGCTCTTGATAGGCGGTGACGAGCTGTCTAATCTCAGGTGAATTAGCTTGGAGCTCATCGATAAGGATGAGGATGCCGTGCCCCTGCTCGGTCAGCTTGCGCGCCAGCTGCGTGAGTTTGAACTGGAAACTCTTGGTCTCCTGCACATCGCGTGTGAACTCGAGACCGGCTGAGAAGCCGAAGACGCTCAAGCTACCGCCAGAAAGTTTGGGGAGATGACGCTTGCTGACATAAGGCTCGCCTGCTTCTTGGATTTTTTCAACAATGCGCTCAAGCATATCTTCGGAGGCTACGGTGGGTGTGGCGACAACAAAACCGAGCTTGCGTGCGCGGTCGGCAAGTTCCCACAGAAGAACCGTCTTGCCGCTGCCTCGCTGGCCGAGCATGAGCATGGCTCGGTCTCGATTGCCCGGCTCCTGCTCAAGACCGGAGATGAATGTCGAAATCACGTTCCCGCGACCCACCAGATAGGACGGGCGATTTCCAAATGAGGGGGAGAAGATGGTTTCAGTCATAAGTCTCCTTTCCTTTTTTTCCTATTTTTTCCTTTCTTTCCTATTCAGTCAAATGAATTGCTGAGCGAAGGCGGTTACGTAGGCCTCGTCGGCAAAACCTCGACATCACCTGCGACTAGAATCTTCTGTCTCGATCTGTAACATCTAGCGGGCTAAATCGTCTCTACCTGTTACAGATCGAGACAAACCGGGCCCAAGCCGCCACAAAGGTGCCTGTCCCCTTTGTGGTGGTTTGGGGCGGCGGTATCAGAAAGTGTCAGACGGGGGCGGCTGCCGGGCCGCCGTGTGCGAAAAGAAGTGTCGGCCTGCGTCGCTGTCGTTGGGCGAGGCCCTATTTGCGGGGATACTGAAACCACGACAAGCAGCGTATGAAAGGATCGATGCATGGCTTTTCGTAAAGACTTTCTGTGGGGCGGCGCGACGGCTGCCAACCAGTGCGAGGGCGCCTATAACGTGGACGGCCGCGGCCTTGCCAACGTGGACGTGGCTCCGCACGGCCCCGAGCGCTATGCGGTGGTCTCCGGCCAGCGTAAAATGCTCGACTTCGAGGACGGCTATTACTATCCCGCGCAGACCGGCATCGATTTCTATCACCACTACAAAGAGGACATTGCTCTCTTTGCCGAGATGGGCTTTAAGACCTTCCGTATGAGCCTGGCTTGGACCCGCATCTTCCCCAACGGCGACGAGACCGAGCCCAATGAGGCTGGCCTGGCCTTCTACGAGGATGTATTCCGCGAGTGTCAAAAGCACGGCATCGAGCCGCTCGTGACCATCGCGCACTTCGACTGTCCGATTCACCTCATCAAGGAGTACGGCGGCTGGCGCAACCGTAAGCTCATCGACTTCTACAAGAACCTCGCGACCACAATCTTTACCCGCTACAAGGGTCTGGTGAAGTACTGGCTTACCTTTAACGAGATCAATATGATCTTGCACCTGCCGTTTATGGGTGCCGGTCTGGTCTTTGAGGAGGGCGAGAACAAGGAGGCTGTCGAGTACCTGGCCGCCCACAACGAGCTCGTTGCCAGCGCTTGGGCAACCAAGATTGCCCACGAGATCGACCCCGAGGTCAAGATTGGCTGCATGCTCGCCGCAGGTAGCTACTACCCCTACAGCTGTCGTCCGGGCGATGTGCGCCAGGCGCAGCTCGACAATCAGGACAATTACTTCTTCGTCGACGTTCAGAGCCGTGGCTACTACCCGGCCTATGCCGTCAAGAAGCTCGAGCGTCTGGGTATCGATGTGGGCATGACGGACGAGGACCGCGAGATCCTGGCCGCCAACACCGTCGACTTCATCAGCTTTAGCTATTACAGCACCCGTTGCTCCGCCGGTGCCGATAACCCCGATGTCGAGCGCACCCAGGGCAACGCCTTCGCCGGCGCCAAGAACCCCTACCTGCAGGAGAGCCAGTGGGGCTGGGCCATCGATCCACTGGGCTTCCGCATTACGCTCAACGACCTGTACGACCGTTATCAGAAGCCACTGTTTGTGGTTGAGAACGGCCTGGGCGCCAAGGATGTTGTCGAGGAGGATGGTTCCATCAACGACGACTACCGTATCGACTACCTGCGCCAGCATATCGCCGCGATGCGCGATGCGGTGACCGAGGACGGCGTTGACCTGCTGGGCTACACCACCTGGGGCCCGATTGACCTGGTGTCTGCCGGCACGGGCGAGATGTCCAAGCGCTACGGCTTTATCTATGTGGACCGCGATGATGCGGGCAACGGCACCCTCAAGCGCTCCAAAAAGAAGAGCTTCGACTGGTACAAGAAGGTTATCGCCACCAACGGCGAAGATTTGGCCTAAGGGCACTGAGGTACTCAACCTTGAGGCTCCAACCCTCCTCGCGTACCTAAAGTACGCTTCGTCGGGCTTGTCGCTCCCAATCTTGAGCACCTCAGGCCCTTAGGAGGCGGACCTGACCGTCGCGTTTCGGAAGTCCTGCTTTATAACGTCCTAGCCCAGGCGCCCGGCGAGCAGTTAATGCTTGCCGGGCGCGTTCGCATCGGGATGCCCATCAAGGAAGTGGCGTTGCGCGTGTCCCTTCTGGTCCATGCGGCTCAAAATCGCGGCGTGATGTGGATGACTGGGGTCGAATTGGCAGCATTTCGAGCCTGGCTTCGATATTGAGACTGGTTCTTTATTAAAATAGATTTCCAGACAATTGAGCTGCTGGGGGTTAACCATGAGGGGCATGGGAGACACAACCGCATATTTGCGTCGGGGCATTCGGGAGATTATATGCCTGGCGCTGTTCTTCTTCACGTTTTTGGCGTGCGAGTATCTTTTTGATGTGCGCATAGCCGAGTTCGTGCCATCGAGTGAGGTCGTCATCTACGAGAGCATCGTTGTCGGCGCGAGCGTGATTGGCTTTTTCGTGCGCCCATTTCTGTACTATCGCCTTCCCCAGACGATCGATGCGACGAGCGATATTACAGGCGTGCTGTTGGTATCGGCGTTGCTGCTGATGATTACGGCAGTGCGGTTTGAGGTAGTAATTGCCGGCGGCCTGGTGGCGTGCTGCGCCCTGGGCTATTGCGGATCGACCGCCCATGCCAATCTTGCGCGGCGTTTTGCGCAGACGCCCTGCCTGGCGCGCGCCGCCGCACTTTCTTACGCCATGGGCGTTCTGGTGCAGGTTCTCAACCACATGGTGATGCCTGTCGGCATTCCTCAGCAGGCTGTTCTGGTCGTCTGTGCGATCGCGCAGGTGGCGTTGCTCCACGGTGCCCGATGCGCCAAGCTGCGCGACGAGTCCGATCCCAACTTTGAACCCAGTGCTGCCGGGCTTTCGGTAGATGCTCTGGAATATGGCGCCAAGTGGCATGACGATCCCGAGGCAAAGGCGGCATTCCGTCGCGCCGTAGTTCGCCTGACCGTGGCGACGGCGTATCTTTCCAGCGTATTCGCCGCTCTCAACGCGGGCTTCACGACCCTGCATGCTGTCGGAGCCGTCGATTTGGGCGATTGGCCGCGCCTGCTGCTTGTCGTGAGCTCGTTGGTCGCTGGCGCACTATTTGACCTGCACGGCCGCTCGTATATGAATATCGGCATGACATGCGCCGCCATACTGTCCACGCTTTCGTTCTTTGTGCTCATCGTCGATGGCAATGGCGGCAACGAGCTTGCTGCCACGATCATCTTTTATCTGGGCTCGGGCTTTTTCGTGGTGTTCTTTACCACAAAATTCGCCGCCGTCTCGCTCTATGCGCGCTGGTCATATTTTTGGCCGTGCATGGGTCGCGTCGTCAACAACGTGTGCTCGATGCTCGTGACGGCGCCGGCGGTGGCGATCATCTCGAGTCAAAACGTGCTGGCTGCGGTCGGTGCGGCGCTCGTGATGTTTGTGGGCATTGCGATTACGCTGCTGGGGCAGTTGGGGCAACGAGCCGATGATGCCGTGATGCAGGATGGCCTGCCGCTTGCCACCGACGATCTTGGTGGGGATCTTGCGCCCACATGTTCCGACCCCGAGCCCGTGGAGGCAGCGGAGCTCACGTCCGATGAACGCCTCGATGCTTTCGTCGCCACCTTTGGGCTTACAGAGCGCGAGCGCGATATTCTTGAGGTCTTGGTCGTTTCGGACCAGAGCGTTCAGGACATCGCCACAACGCTCTTCCTTTCGCGCTCCACGCTCTATCGCCACATTTCCTCAATCAACAAGAAGACCGATACCGCCTCGCGTGTGGCCCTTATTAACTTCTTCTGGTCCTGGACGCCCAAGGACTAGCGTATGAGCCGCCGCCCAGTTCCTTACTCTAACGGGGGGATGTGGCCTCAAAGCACGCCCACATCGACGCCTCGCCTGCGCTAAACTGAAGAGCACGTACGCAATTACGAGAGGAGCCCGCATGGAGGCTTACAAGCAAGAGTTCATCAAGTTTATGGTTGAGTCCGACGTTCTTAAGTTCGGCAGCTTTACGCTCAAGAGCGGCCGTCAGTCCCCGTTCTTTATGAACGCCGGCGCTTACGTGACGGGCTATCAGCTCAAGAAGCTGGGCGAGTATTACGCCCAGGCCATCCACGATAACTTTGGCGACGACTTTGACGTCCTGTTTGGGCCGGCCTACAAGGGTATTCCGCTGGCTGTTGTTACCGCAATTGCCTACCACGAGCTGTACGGCAAGGAGGTCAAGTACTGCTGCGACCGCAAGGAGGCCAAGGACCACGGTGCCGATAAGGGCAACCTGCTGGGTTATGAGCCCAAGGACGGCGACCGCGTGGTCATGGTCGAGGACGTTACCACCAGCGGCAAGTCCATCGACGAGACCTATCCCAAGGTCAAGGCTGCTGCCGATGTCGAGATCAAGGGCCTGATCGTGTCCCTCAATCGCATGGAGGTCGGCAAGGGCGGTGTGACCACCGCTCAGAAGGAGATCGAGGCAAAGTACGGTTTCCCCGTCGCGAGCATCGTTTCCATGGCCGAGGTCGTCGAGACCCTCTACAACCACGAGATCGACGGCAAGGTTGTCATCGATGACGAGCTCAAGACCGCCATCGACGCCTACTACGAGCAGTACGGAGCTCGGGAGTAGTAGTTACGCGGTTTTACCAAATCGCGTAACGGCTCGACGCTGCGCGGGCCGCATTTGGACAATCTGACGTTCAACTTCAAGGGCGCGACCGAAAGGTCAGCGCCCTTTCGTTTCACGTCACCTTGCCTCAAATGCGGCTCGCTCGCTGGCGTTGCCAAAACATCGGTGTTGCCGTGGTAATCATTGGGGACGTTCTTGTTTGACTAGTCGTTTAAGAACGTCCCCAATGACTAGTCAGAAACGAGCGTGGATAATCTCCCGGTTTTGGCTCGGTGACGGCCTCAAAGTGGGAGATTATCCACGCTCGTTGGATAGGTGTCCGAAAATCAACGCTCATTCGGTTGGCGCAGGGGCAAGCTGTTTTCCGCTGTGGTGCCACATGTGAGCCTGGCCTCCTGTGCCAGATTCTAATAACGAGTTTACGGAATAAATAGTTATTAGAGCTGAAATGGCCGACCTAATGACGAGAAGTCGTTATTAGGTCGGCCATTAGTCATTGAGGACGTTCTTAAATGACTACTTGAGCCCGGGCAGGCGGGTGTAGGGGAACGAGCGCTCCAGGAATTCGGCGCAGCGGGCGTAGTCTTTGGCGAAGTAGCTGCTGTAGAGCGAATCGAGCACGTATTGCACGGCGATGTGGCTTGCGAACTGCGTGATGCGGTGCGTCATGCTCTCGTGATCGCTCACCGTAAGGTAGGCGGCAAAGCCGGGGTGAATGCGCGCGCAGTAGGGCGTGCCGATGATGATGACCGGGACATGCCGGCTGCTGAGGATCGGCAAGATTTTCTTGAGGTTGGGCGCAAGGCCGCTGTAGGAGATAACGATTGCCGCGCGGTCTGAATCCGAGGTAAGCGCCGTGCGCACCTGTGCCTCGATGTTGCCGTAGCATGTGGCGCTCTTGCCGGCGGAGAGCAGGCGGTCGCGGAACATTCCCGCTGGATAGAGGTTGTGCGAGCCCGTGTAGATGTCGACCTGTCGGGCGTTCGCGATGAGCTTGGCGGCGTGGTCGAGCTGCGTGGGGTCTAGCAGCTCCTGCGTTTCGGCCAGCGTGGTCTGGTAGAGCCCCTCCATGCGCTCCATAACCTGCGCAGGCGTGGAAGTGGCATCGAAGGGAAAGTTGATATCCACGTCGCGCCGGTTTCCCGCCTCGCTTGCTAAGCGAATAAGCTCGACCTTGAGATCTTTGAAGCCCTCGAGGCCGAGCTTTTTGCAAAAACGGTGCACGCTCGCAACAGAAACGTTGGTGCGCGCGGCAAATTCCTTAATAGAAAGCCCGCGGATGTCCTCGCCGATGGCAAGGGCTGCAATGCCGAGTTGTTGCTCGGTGGGGGTGAGGCCCTGCGCCTCGGTGATCTTGCGTTTGATATCCATGCGAACTCCCACACTCGCCAAACCTACCAAAAAGGGATGGGTTTATTTTGGCACGTTTCGGTCGGTATCAGGAAGTGTCAGGGACGGGGCGGCGGCAGGACTCGAGAGCGAAAAGAAGTATCTGGCTTGGTGCGCCCGCTTCTGCTCGTCCCGTGCGCAGGCGATACTCGGCTTATCGACCCGCGATGCAAAGGAGATGCTCATCCCACGAGCACTACCGGGAAGGGCTTGCGATTCGAGCCCTCGCCTTAGTATTTTGGTCATTTAGCACTATAATCACCATAGGGATGCGCATAACGTTGCGCTTAATCAAGAGGAGAAAACGTATGGGTCTGTTTGACATGTTCAAGAAGAAGGCTGAGCCCGCGGCTGCCGCTGCCCCGGCCTCCATCTCTGCTTCTGCCGGCGCCGACGTGCTGTGCTCGCCCGTCAAGGGCAAGGTCATCAAGATGGCCGACGTGCCCGATCCCGTCTTTGGTGGCGAGGTTCTGGGCAAGGGCTGTGCCGTGTGGCCCGAGGATGATCTGGTCTACGCTCCCTGCGACGGTAAGGTGACCGTCACCATGGGTCACGCCGTGGGCCTGCAGTCCGATAGCGGCATCGAGGTTCTGGTGCACGTTGGTGTCGATACCGTCAACATGAACGGTGACGGCTTCGAGGGCTTCGTCAAGGCTGACGACGTCGTGAAGGCCGGCCAGCCCATACTCAAGATCGACCGCGCCAAGATCGCTGCCGCCGGTTACAAGGACTGCGTCGTCGTGGCCGTGTCCAACACCGCCGAGTTTGCTGACGTCGAGCTCGCCGTCGAGGCCGAGTCTGCCGTCGCCGCCGGTGACGCCATCGTCAAGGTCGTCCGCAAGTAAACTGCGGCATCCAAAGGATGTGCAAGGGTGGTCGGGTTTTCCGGCCACCTTTTTTATTGCACCGCGGGGAAGCGTTTTATTGCACGTTTGGCGGGTTTGCAAACCGTTCGGACGCTAAAACGAACCGACCGCGCCTTCGCGTTGCCGAGGGTGTTCATAAGTGGATAGTATGGGCTTACTTATTACAACGTGTGCCGCGTCCGGGAAGCGCGGTGCCGCTCATTGGGAGGAACAACATGAAAAAGAAGCTGCTGCTTGCGCCCCTCATGGCCGTCTTGGTTGCATGCGTGGTCGTGCTTTCCGGTTGCGGAGGCCCTTCGGTTGAGGAACTCATCACCGAGGATCTTACGACGCAGTTTGACGAGGTCAAGAACGGTGGCGACGACTTCCTCTCTGGTCTGGAGGAGGCTTCGGGCGACGAGTTCGAGCAGCTGGGTATCGATCCCAAGGAGTATGCCAAGACCTATCTCGAAGGCTTTGACTACAAGATCGGCGACGTGACGGTCGACGAGGACAAGGGTGTCGCGACCGCCGAGGTCTCCATCACCTGCAAGTCCATGAACAAGATCGTCGAGGACTTCTCCACCCAGTATCAGGAGAAGGTCGCCGCGCTTGATGCGGTTCCTTCCGATGACGAGCTGTATAAGATGGCCGGTCAGGTTATGGTCGATGTGACCAAGGCCACCGAGCCCAGGAAGACCACGGTTATCTTCAAGTACACCTGCAACGACGACGGCGAGTGGTCTGCCGACGACTCCGTCAACTCCGAGATGATGGATGCAATGCTGAGCTAGTTCGTTGCGGCGTTTTACCAAACGCCGCAACTGCTCGACGCTGCGCGGTCACCAGAGCGACAACTTGTCATTCAAAGAGGACGGCATGACCAGAAGGTCAATGCCGCCCTCTTTTCATGCCAATTTGTTCGCTCTGGTGACCGCTCGCTGTCGTTGCCAAAACATCGGCGTTGCCATGGCAGTCATTGGGGATGTTCTTAAATGACTAGTCGTTGGTGACGTTCTTGTTTGACTAGTCGTTTAAGAACGTCCCCAACGACTACTTTCCGCGCAACGGTATTGCGGCGGCTGGGTTGAGCAGCACCAGCGTTACTCGCCCAGAATCAGCGCCGTGAGCTCTGCCTGGGTGTCCACCACGTAGTCGGCGCCGGCGGCTTCCAGCTCTGCGCGGCCGCGGAAGCCCCAGCTGACGCCCGCGCTCTTAAGGCCGGCGTTGTGGCCGGTCAGGATATCGACATTGGAATCGCCTACGTAGAGCGTGGTCGTTGGGTCGGCGCCCAGCTCTTCCATCACATGCAGCGTAACTGGCGCCTCGGGCTTGGGGGGAAACGCATCGACGCGGCCCTGCACCAGCGCAAAGCGCTCGGAACCAAAATACTTCTCGATAAGCGGAGCGGCCGAGACGTGGTCCTTGTTGGTGAGCACGGCAAGCTGCACGCCCGCGGCACGCAGGCGGTCGAGCATCTCGATTGTGCCGGCATAGGGGGCGGTGTGGTCCTCCTTGTGCTCGCCGTAGTAAGCCCTAAACTCGGCAAGCGTCTGCTCAAACATGCGGCCGTCGCCCGCATACTCGGCGGGCATAAAGCGCTCAACCAGCTTGAGCATGCCGTTTCCCACCTTGTAGCGGTACTCGTCGACGGCAAACGTAGGCCAGCCGTGCGTCTCGCAGGTATGGTTGCCGGCGGCCGCCAGGTCCTCGAGCGTGTTGAGGATGGTGCCGTCCAGATCAAAGATCACATGGGAAAAGGCTGCTGCCATGAAAGCTCCCGTCGTTGGGTTTAAAACGCACCTCATAATACTGGGCTTATGCGTTGGGCGTGCTTGGAATCTGAACATCTCCAGGGATATCAGGTGACATCGCGCCAATCATGCGATTCCGCCCTAGCAAATTCTCGACAGCTGCTTTCCCACGAGCATGTCGAGAATGCGGGTCGAGCCCTCTACCCGATATCATGCGTAAGCGCAGCCAGAAACTCCTCGAACGTGTCGGTCTGCATGAGCCTCATCGTTGTCTCTACCGAGGAGAACACCTCGATAATCAGGTCGAGCACATCTCTAAAGAGCCCCATGTCTTCCTGCGCGATGCCTATAAGCAGCACAAACCGCACGTCGTGGCGTCCCCAGGGAATCGAGGCGTCATTGTGGGCCACGGCGATAAACGAGCGCTCGGGATATACCGAGATCGCGTGAGGCATGGCAAGGCTGTCGGTAAACGCCGTCGACGAGACACTCTCGCGCAGATGCACGTCAGCGATATACTCGGGCGTTGCGAGCCCCTGAGCGGCCAAAAGCTCTCCCATTCGGTCGATGCAGCTTGTGGCGTCGTTTGCGTCTACGTTGCGCATAAACAGCCCCGGCTGTAGCAGGCGCCCCAAAAGGCCCTGGGCATAGAGGCGCCGCCGTTGCTCTTGGATAGCGCAAAGCCGGTCGCGGATCTTTCGCACGTTTTGCTTAGTGAGGATTGGCCCAATCAAGATCTTGGTGCTGCCGCCGCAAACCGGCACGTCGATCGTTGCAATCACCACATCGCTCTCGGGAGGATCGGCCAGGTAGCCATCACAGCTCATCACGGCAACAACACTTATGTCGTCGCCAAACTCGGACTTGAGGTCGTCGACGAGCCTGCGTGCAAAATCGTGATACTCCTCGATAATCACCGTGCAGGTGATGGCACCGTCGGGCGCAGAGAACTTCTCAAAGTAGGCGCCGATGTGAAAGGCGATAAACGCGATTTCGTTCTCGCCTACCTCAACATTCATGGCGGTCGAGAAACGGTGGGCGATATAGACCGCCATGTCGTAGACCGGTGCGTGTTCGCTTTTGATTTGCGCGGCGAGCGGGTTGGGGTAGCTTACGTGGTAGACGGCGCGCTGGTAGGCGTTAAACATATGCAGGACGAGCTGCAAGCGCATAGGCTCGTCGATAAAGCGCGGCAGGTTGTAGCGCTCGCCACACTCGTCGAGAATCCCCAGGACCATGTCCATAAAATCGCGGTCGATGATGCTTGCGAGCTTCTCGCGGTTGAGGTCGCCAAAATCGCAGCGCTCGACGGAAAGCGCCAGAAGCAGCAGGATCTGCTGAAAATCGGCACGCGGGACGGCGCAGCCAAACTCCTTCTCAAAGTAGGCGGCGATGCACTGGGCGCAGCGCACAATCTGCTCACGCTGCCCAAGCTGCGCCACCAGGCCGTCTCCGTCGATGGGGCCGTCCACCTCGCTGAGCTCGTTGTTCGAGGTGAGCCTGATAATGATCACCAGCAGGTGCATGAGCAGGTTGGAGAACGCGTAGTTGTTGATAAACAGGTCCGAGCGCTGACAAATCTCGACCAGGCTCGAGAGGATTCCTTGCACATCAAAGCCGGGAAACATGTTCTCGAGCGTCTTGGTCGAGGTGAAGTAGCCATAGGAGTTGTGCGTGGCTATGTGGCCGAGAAGTTTGCGCTTGTCGGCCTCACGCCCCGTGAGCGTCATGCGGTAGTCATGTGTCTCGATATTGAGGTCAAACTGTCGCACGAGCGCCCGCGCCTGCGGCATCACGGAACTCTGAAACGTGCTTTCGCTGATAAAGAGCTCGTCGGACACATCGAAGACGGAGAGTCCGTCGCGCGCGTTCACAAGGCGCGAGATGGTGAAGTCGCGCCGCGAATCGCTGCCAGCGGGGACGATATCGGCGTTGCCGAGGAGGGAGGCCGGGGCATTGCCGGCGGCCGACGTTGTTGCAGCAAGACGATACCCCTCTTTAGATGATTCGATATGTCGTGTACCGGCCTCGTTGACCTCGGCAACATAGTTGCGGATGCTGCGCTCGCTTGCGCCCAACAAGCTGGCGAGCATAGAGGAAGATATCCAGGAGCTGCTGTTTTCGAGCACATTGATCATGCGGTTGATGCGGTTCTGCTTGGCGCTCGACATGGTTTTCTCCCAGAGATGATCGGCAGATAGGGTGTACCGCCCCATGGTATCTCAGGGAAAGACGGGGCGTCTTTTTCAATTTGCCGCCCAAGCGGAAAACCGCCCGGCTTGCCGCGCAAGCGGAAAATCTGCCGCCTTGCCGCCATGCGGCAAAAAGACGGTTGGCGGCAAGAACCCTCTGCCGCGTATAGTGCGGTCACGGTCAAGGGCGGCCGGGTCGACACGGACGCTCAAGAACATGGCGGGGACTGCGGCGGCATCGGAGCTGCCTTGGGCCCGCTTATTGGGAAAGGAGTACCCCATGGCAGACGAGAACGGCACCGTCCGTATTCTCCTCGCTTGCGGCATCGGTGCCTCGACCGGCTTTATGGCGGCGGGCATGCGCAGGGTCGCAAAGTCCAAGGGCCTTGACTGCACCATCAATGCGGTCAGCAAATCTGAAATTATGGACTATGCCGATAAGATCGATGCCCTCCTCTTGGGGCCGCATTTTGCCGCCGAGGTTCCGGCGACGCAAAAAATGCTTGAGCCTTACGGTGTAAAGGTAATGTCAATCGACCCTGATTATTATGCGTCGCTTGATGGCGAGGGGATTCTCGAAGATGCCTACGATCTTCTCGACATAGATTTTGATGGCGAATAGGGTGTGCTTGATATGTCTAATGTGATGGAAAAAGTCCAAGGGAGCATCGAAAAGAACGTTGTCCCCGTTGTCAATAAGCTTACGTCGAGCTATTGGTTTGGAATCGTTGCCAATGCCGTTTTGTATATCGTTCCGTTTACAATGGTCTCGGCAATTCCGAGCCTTTTTAATGTGGTTCGTAATTTTGTGCCCGCTCTACCTGACCTGTCAGCGCTTAATACCTACTCGTTTGGTCTCGTAGGAATGTTCATCGCTTTTATCATTCCTCACAGCGTCTGTGTCAAGGAGGACGATAAAGGTAGGGCCCTGATCGCTGGCTTTACCGGCGTCGGCGCTTTTATGCTGTGCATGAATCCCCAGACGGTCGATGAGGGCATGGCCTTCGAGATGTGGAAGTTCGGCTCGAGCGGCATGTTTGCGGCTATGGCAGTGGGTATCACGGTCGGTGCAATCTACAAGTTCGCAGCGCATCATAGCTTCTTCGGTGAAGAATCGGTTATCCCTGATTTTGTTAAAAGCTGGTTCGACAGCATTATCCCAATTTTGCTGAGCCTTACAATTGCGTTTCTGCTGACGTTTCTTGTTCGAATTGATGTCTTTACCGTAATTGCGCTGATTCTTTCACCCGTTACCAGTTTTGGCCAGTCTCTCCCCGGCGTTGTGTTTATGGCTTTGGTGATGGACGTGTTCTACTTCTTTGGTGTTTCGGGCTGGGCGTTTATTTCGGTGACGCTTCCGATCACCCAGGGTGGTATGGCTGAGAATATGGCTGCAGTTGCCGCGGGGGCTACGCCGACCAACATCAATGCGTATGGCCTTTCGCGCTACTACATGATTGGCGGAGAGCTCAACACTTTGCCTCTGGCGTTTATGATGCTGTTCTCGAAATCCAAAAAGAACCGCACGCTCGGTAAGGCGACGTTCGTGCCGTCCCTCTTTAATATCAATGAGCCTCTGGTTTTTTCCACTATCGTTAATAATCCCTATCTGTTCATCCCGGTTATTCTTCAAGCTATCATTCTGCCCGCAAATGCCTATCTGTGGCTGCAGTTCGACTGGGCAAGTCTCCATACCCAGATGTTTGCGATGAACTTCCTTCCCAACGCGGTTTCGGCTTACTTCCTTTCCAACGGAGATTTTCGCAACGTGGTGCTTGTCGTGGTGAACCTGATTCTTGCGGCAATCATTTGGTATCCCTTCTTTAAGGTTTTCGACAAACATGCCGCAGAGGACGAGCAGAAAAGCGAGGCTGAGCGCGCTGCGAAGAAGGCGGCAAAACGTGTCGCTCGTGAGGCAAGGAAGGCTGCAAACATTTCCGAGACTGCTTCTGAGAATGGTCCATCCGAAAAAGTTGTGCTGGCAGCTGCAGATTCTACAACGACGGGAGCGAACGATGAGTGACGCAATTGACATCAGCGCTGTGGCTATGGAAGTCATTTTAAATACTGGTGACGGTAGGACTTGTATTGACCAGGCGTTGGATAGCTTGGCGGAGTTTGATTTTGATGCGGCAGAGGAGCACCTTGCCCAAGCGGATGCAAAGATTCTGACCGCGCATAAAGTGCAGACTGCCACGATTCAAGCCCAAGCGGCAGGTGAGGAAGTCGAGTACTCGTTGCTTTTTACGCATGCTCAGGACACTCTCATGACCATTAGTGCTGAACTTCATATGGTTAAAAAGATGATGCCGATTGTGCGCGCACTGGCTATCCGCGCCGGTCAGTAATTCGAATCTTCCAATTGGTTGACGCGAGGGAGATTGCGACAAAGGTCTCCCTCTATTTTTAAGAACTCCATCTTTAAGGAACTAGATTTATGGATACTGTTAAGAAGCAGAGCGCATTTCCTGATGGCTTCCTCTGGGGAGGAGCAACGGCTGCAAATCAGATTGAGGGTGCGTTTGATGAGGGGGGTCGCGGGCTTGCAACCTCTGATTTCGCTCCGTTTATTTCTCGCGAGGCGAATCGTGGATATGAAGGTCAGCCTCTCCCGCATAATTCCGTTACCGCCGAGATGTTGGAGCAAATGAAGCTACATCCCGAGCAATACAATCTTCCCAAGCGTCGGGGAATCGATTTTTATCATCGCTATAAGGAGCAACTGGCCGAGATTGCGGGTATGGGATTTAAGGTTTTCCGCATGTCGATCAGCTGGAGCCGCATTTTCCCCAACGGTGACGATGCTCAGCCAAACGAGGTCGGTTTGGCTTTTTATGACCGCGTGTTTGATGAATGCCACAAGCTCGGTATGGAGCCAATGGTGACGCTGTGCCACTTCGATACCCCGCTTCATCTTGCCGAAGCATACGGTGGTTTCAAAAGCCGCCACACTGTCGAAGCATTTGAGCGTTATGCGGAGACTTGCTTTAGGCGTTACAAGGGGAAAGTTAAATACTGGCTTACGTTCAACGAAATCAACAATGTTCTTACCAATCCTTTCACCTGCAGTGGCGTCATTATGAGCGAAGAGGATTCTAAGACTCCGGAGAATCCGTATCGCGACAATTGGGAGCTTAAGTATCAGGTTTCCCATAATCAATTTGTTGCGAGCGCCAAGGCCGTTATGAAGTGCCACGAAATTGATCCGGATGCAAAGATCGGAAACATGCTCTGCCGACTCGAGAACTATGCTGAGACCCCCAAGCCCGAAGATCAGCTCCAGGTTCTGTTCGAAGACCACTTCAACTGGTTCTACAGTGACGTCCAGGCTAAAGGCGAATACCCGTATTACATGGATCGTTTCTTTGATGAGAACGATATTCATATTGATATGCAGCCGGGTGATGCTGGGGTGCTCAAGTCGGGTACTGTCGATTTCGTAACGATCAGTTACTACATGACCTACATCATGCGCTATAAGGGTGAGCCGGTCCCCAAGCCCTCGGGCTCTTTGGTTACGGCAATTAAAAATCCCTATCTTGAGGCGTCGGAATGGGGATGGCCTATCGACCCCATTGGTTTCCGTATCACTCTTAATCATATTTACGATCGTTACCATTTGCCTATTTTTATCTCTGAGAACGGTCTTGGAGCCATAGATGAGCTCGACGAGAATGGATATGTCGAGGACGACTATCGTATCGACTATATGAAGCGCCATGTCGAGCAGCTCGCTGAAGCAATTAAGGATGGTGTGGATGTATTTGGTTATGCGTGGTGGGGTCCGATTGATCTGGTAAGTTCCGGAACTTCCGAGGTAAGCAAACGATACGGCTTTGTTTCGGTCGATGTTGACGATTTTGGCAATGGAAGCATGGCGTTGGGGCGAAAGAAGTCCTATTTCTACTACAAGAAACTCATCGCCAGCAACGGCGCCGACACCGCAACCGATAACATCGTGGTGGAGTAAGGAGTAGAGATGGTTTCCAAGACGACGGTCGTCAAGAATCCGAGCGGCATCCACGCGCGCCCTGCATCGCTGTTTGTGCAGGAGGCGAGCAAGTACGAGAGCTCGATCACCGTTGGTAAGGTGGGCGGAGACGCCAAAGACGCCAAGTCGATCCTGATGGTTATGAGCCTGGGAATGGCCTGTGGTTGCGAGATTGAGATTGCAGCCGACGGCGCCGACGAGGCGGCCGCCGTCGATGCCCTCGTGGCGCTAATCGAGAGCGGCTGCGGGGAGTAGGCGGGCAAAAGCCACGTCGATGCTCGTTACCTTGCTGCCTATCATGGCGCTTGGAGGCATCGGCGACGTTCGCCAGATTCTCATACAGCTGGGCGTGAGCGTCTCGCTCGTACTGCTGACGTATCCAAAGTTCCGAGTGTAGATAACGGCAAAGCTCGCAAATGCAAGGACCCCCGCGACCGATTCAACTCGGTCGTGGGGGTCTCTTGTGCTGAGCGATCAAAAGCGCATTGTTCAAAGCGCGGTGGCGCACGGATGCCGTCGTTAGCAAATTCTCGGCAGCTGCTCTCCCACGAGCATGTCGAGGATGCGGGTCGAGCCCCAGCCGGTGCGCACACGCACGGCGGGACGGGCGCCCTCGGCAAGTGGCAGCACGCGACCGATGATGGCGGCGTTTTCGCCGTAGTGGGCGGCGCGCATGGCGGTTAGAGCCGCATCGGCCTGC
>ERZ772879.1189-NODE-1189-length-18594-cov-5.510653_pt1 | contig 18594 bp, 17 predicted proteins | sample MGYA00580582_ERZ772879 | MGnify/ENA primary metagenome ERZ772879 (study PRJEB29015, sample SAMEA2737682) | human gut metagenome | biome: human gut; feature: human-associated habitat; material: faeces | place: China | collected 2012 ... | reverse complement strand
ATTAAAGAATCCTTTGTACAGACCCGAGGATAAAACTGTATTATATACGGAACGAAACACCTCTATTCCATCTCAGGATATTAACGGGGATTCCATGATAGAAATTCCGATTACACATATTTTACCGGGAATTTCTTCAGATAATATCAGCGATACGGCTTATATTGTAAATTGGCATCGCTATGATGTCAGCACAAATACATTTACCAATTTATTGAGTACAGTTGTCAACAGCAAAGACGGTTATATGTTCATGATACCGGATGCATGGAAAGATGTCATTACAACCGAGTGGAGCGAAGAAAACAGAGCGTTAACTTTTTATGAATGGATTCCTGATACGGCAGGAGCTGACAGCGGCGTGAAAGGGAGTGCATTGTTAACCATACAAGTAATGACAGAAGATGAGTGGAAGAATCAGTCTGAAAATACGGAACTGTATAAATTAAAGCAGCATGAAAATATGGTGTTTGCAGCAAAATTGGAAAGTGCAAATTCCAAACTGTCATTGACTATGGAGCAGGTGGAATATTATTTTAGATTATTTTCACCAAATTAATTGTCCTATTTTAATTCAGGAGGAATAACACATGAAGAAAATTCTAGTATGTGAAGACGAACAAGTTATTCGTGAATTTGTTGTCATTAACTTAAAACGTGCAGGATATGAAGCATATGAAGCAGAAAACGGAGAGCAGGCACTGGAAATTTACGAACGGGAAGGCGGCGATTTTGATGTTGCCGTACTGGATATTATGATGCCGGATATAGATGGTTTTTCTTATTGTGATAAAATCCGTTCCCTTGTGGACTACCCTATTCTTTTTCTGACTGCAAAGACAATGGAACATGACATCACATTTGGGCTTGGTCTGGGAGCAGACGACTATCTGACAAAACCTTTCCGAATTGCAGAATTACGGGCGAGGGTAAACGCTCACTTACGGCGTGAACACAGGGAACGCCATACCGCACTTACCTTTGACCGAATAAAAATTGATTTATCTGCAAAAGAATTACGGGTAGATAACATGCCCGTTATCTTAACCAAAAGCGAATATCTGATTTGTGAATATCTTGCAAGGAACAAAGGACAGGTATTTTCAAAAGAACAGATTTACGAAGCGGTTTTCAGCTTAGAGGGCGACAGTGATAATTCTACAATTTCTACTCATATCAAAAATATCCGGGCAAAATTAAACAAACTGGATATTCAGCCGATAGCGACAGTCTGGGGGATTGGGTATAAATGGGAATGAAGAAAACAACATCACTGAAAGCGTCTTTTTGGAAATTCTTATGTATGCTTCTGATTGGGCTAATAGGTGCGGTGGTGATACCATTCAGTCTTATTTTAGCCGGAACCAGTACGGGACTTATTACCTATGCGGATTATTCAGAACGCAGTGCAAAAAACCTTGTTCCTGTTATTGCTGCAACGCCGGATTTGACAGATGTGCAGCTTCCTATGGGTTGCAAGTATTTGGTGCTGGATAAGAATTATCAAGTGACAGAAACGACCTTAGAGGGCGACGATTTAGACCGGGCTATGGAATACGCAATATCTGGGAAGATAAATACAAACCTCAACAAACAGTATTTGCTTGTGACCCGCGAAAATGAATATGTGGTGCTACAATATTACATCGGCTCACAATTTACAAATGAATGGCTTTATGAACATTTTCCCTCACCGGAAATTCTGCTTTATATTCTCATAGCAATCAACTGTATTGCGGTATGCGTGATATTGACAGCGAAGTTTGCAAAAAATATGCGGGCGCAGCTCTCCCCGCTTTTTGAAGCAACAAGGCAGGTTGCCGGACAAAATCTTGATTTTGAAGTGGGACATTCAAAAATCAAAGAATTTGAGGATGTACTTTGTTCTTTTGCTAATATGAAAGATAATCTGAAAATATCTTTAGAGAAGCAATGGCACGCGGAACAATTACAAAGAGAACAGATTGCAGCACTCGCTCATGATTTGAAAACACCTTTGACCGTCATTCAAGGAAATATTGATTTGATAAGTGAAACAGAGCTTGACGACGAGCAACGTCTATATGCGGGTTACATCACTGAAAGTTCCGAGCAGATAGGCATTTATATTAAGACGTTAATTGACATTTCCCGGACAGTCGCCGGGTATCAGCTTCATTTAGAAAAATTTGATATAGCTGATTACATGAGACGGATTGAAACGCAGGCAAGCTCTTTATGCCTTACTAAAGGAATTTGTCTGCACATGGAAACGGGAGCTGACCTGGGCGCACTCAAAGCGGATAAGTTGCTGTTGGAACGGGCAATTATGAATGTGATAAGCAATGCGTTAGACTACTCTCCAACACAGGGGACAATTTATGTAACAGCGCAAATGACAGACTGCTTTTTGCACATATCCATAACAGACGAGGGAAGCGGCTTCACGTCAGAGACCCTACACCATGCACAGGAACAGTTTTTCATGGGCGACAAAAACAGAACTTCTAATATGCACTTTGGTATGGGACTTTATATCACAAGCAGCATTATCAAGCAACATGGCGGGCAGCTTGTTTTAAGCAATTCTAAAAAGACTGGCGGCGCACAGGTTATTATCAAAATTCCATATTAAAAGTAGTGGGCGGTACTGCGGTATCGCTCATTATTTTTTCAAATCTTTATGAAATCTACAAACTTTCCATATAGCATATAGGTAAAGAATAGAACTACAATCTGCCGGACAACGGCAAAAGAAAAAAAGCCATCGTAGAGCAGAGGTATTTTCACGCGCCATTCCTAAATTTCGACGACTAATGGAGGTAGTTGCCATGATATATATAGCGTATCGACAAAGTACGACACATTTCAGCTTATCAAAAAAAAGCCCGACCACCGCAGATTAAGAATTTCTTGGGTTATCGGCTTATTTTATTGAATATGCAAGGTGGAGGATTACTCGTCCTCCACTTCCTTTGACTTAATAATTCCATCAGCAACACTTTCAATGATGATTAAGTCCTTTTCGGACATAGTATCAAGTTGCTTTTCTAACTGCCGTCTTCTGGTGCTTTTTACCAGATCAGAGGCAGGTAAGAAAAATTCATCGGCAGATATATTAAGTAAATGAACAAGGTCATAAAACACCTGTAAGCTTGGGTGCTGTCCTTTGTTTTCGATATTTGTTAAATAGCGTGGGTCAATTTCAATCATAGCTCCCACCTGCTCACGGGTAAGACCCTGCTTTATCCGAGCTTGTTTGATTGCCAGACCAAACGCTCTAAAATCGTATTTATCTTCTTTTTTACGCATATGTAATCACCTCACTACATTTTACAGTTCCTGTTGGTAAATCAACAGGTATTGAAAAACGTATATGTAGGTTCGTGAGTTCATATTTTGCATTTTAAAACAAAATACTACTTGTGAGGTTAATAAAAAAACCGCTATGAGTAGTGTTCTTTTTGAATGTCTCAATATTTATTCATTTCTTAGCGGTCAAAACCGCTTTTTTATTTCCAACAAAAGGTTTTGTTTTGCGGTTCTCGGGGGTAACTGCATTGCAACAAAACTGTAAATATCTATTTATCTTACAGCTAAAAAAATTCCAGCTTATGCAGTAACGAATTACACCCTTGAATGTGGTTTTTCACATCACACAATAGGAAATATTCAGAAAGCACAAAGTCAGTACAACATCTGTATTGCCTTAGTGCTTTTTTTCTATTTAAAAGAATTTTGTAAATTCTTTGCTTTTCGTGCAACAAATCGCAATCGCCAGACGAGTGTTAGTGCGAAAAGGGATAAGGAGTTCTTATCCCCTTTCAATTTAGCCAGAAAGGGGGTGAGAACATGAAACCCTCTTCTTTCCAGACAGCTATTCGACTTCAATTTGATTGTCTTGTAAAACGTGTTATTGACACGACAGTAAAAGATTATCAAAGAGAGCTGTCCAGACGGGCAACACACGAGATAGCTTTCTCTGAATTGCCGGAGCAGGAATTAAATCATGTAGGTATTACAGACGATTACGACAGCGATTATTCTTGTTTCGAGGTATTGGGAACAAAGGTAAAGGTTAATAATGAACAGTTAGCAGACGCATTGAAGATTTTACCAGAAAAGAAACTAGATATTTTACTGATGTTTTATTTTCTGGAAATGTCGGACGCTGAAATTGCCGATTTGTTACAGATTGACCGTAGCACTTCTTTCCGCAACCGTAGAAGTTCATTGGAAGAAATCAAAAAGTATTTACAGGAGGACGAATAATGAAATCCGCAGACAAATGCCCGTCTTTTACTGTTATATCTCTTTCGGCAGATGGTGACGTACAGGCAATAGAAAAAGTGTTGAAACATTATGACGCATACATTTCCAAAGCCAGCTTACGTCCATTGTATGACGAATACGGGAATATTTACATAGCAGTTGACACAGAACTCAAAGGCAGAATCAGAACCGCTCTTATGGAAATGATTTTGAAATTTGAAGTTGAGGTAGTTTAAGGCAAAAATCGCACCTTGAAAATTGAATATAACAATCAGATACGTTTGATATACAACGAGCCAGTGGATTGAACCGCCATGACGGTGAAAGGGGTGATTTGATGAGCGATTATTTCAATGTCCCACGGATAGCTTGTGGAAAAGCTATTGCCAAGACCTGTATATCTGAATAATGATACACCCGTAGAAGTACGGTTCGCCCATCGGAATGGGAATGGTTGAAACACCAGTGGAGCTTGCCAGAGCCATCTGATTGTTACCTTATTATATATAAACAATCTTTCATAACGAACAAGCATTTTTGCATAGTCTTAAATATACGCAAGTGAGGTGATTCAATGGCGAATGACACAAATATAGTTTGCAAAAATGTTTTTAAAAATTGTGATAAGACGGCATTAGCAACAGCATTTACTTTGAAATGGGTTGAACTTATCAACCAATATGAAAAAAGCAACAGAAAGGCAACACCTGCCAGATAATAGACAAACTATCCTGCTAGATGTTATAATGACATCATGTAGAGATAGTTTGTTTTGTCTTCTCTGGAAAAAGGAGAAAGACTTATGACAACATCAAAATTAAGAGTTGCTATTTATTGCCGATTATCAGAAGAAGATAGAAACAAACAATCAGAAACAGACGACAGTAACAGTATTCAGAATCAAAAGTCAATGTTACTCCAATATTCATTGGAGCAAGGCTGGGAAGTCTATAACATATATAGCGATGATGATTATACCGGCTCTGATAGACGACGCCCAGAATTTAATCGACTGTTAGATGATGCAGAAAATCACAAATTTGATATAGTCCTTTGTAAGACACAATCAAGATTTACCAGAGAACTTGAACTGGTGGAAAAATATATACACGGTTTGTTTCCTCTTTGGGGTATTCGTTTCATCAGTATTGTTGATAATGCAGATACCGCAAATAAAGGAAATAAAAAATCAAGACAGATTAACGGTCTGGTAAATGAATGGTATTTAGAGGATATGTCAGAGAATATTAAAAGTGTTCTTACTGACAGGAGAAAAAACGGATATCATATCGGAGCTTTTGCTTTATATGGATACAAAAAAGACCCCGATCAAAAAGGACATTTGATTATTGATGAAGAAGCCGCCAAAGTCGTCAGAGAAGTTTTTACATTATTTTCACAGGGATATGGAAAGACAGCGATTGCACGTATATTAAATGACAGAGGAATCCCAAATCCAACAGAATATAAACGACTTCATGGATTACGCTATAAGCAACCTAAAACCCAGAATAGTACTTTATGGAGATATTTTGCTATATCAGATATGTTGGTCAATGAAATATATATTGGTAATATGGTTCAAGGAAAATATGGAAGTGTTTCGTACAAGACGAAACAAAATAAGCCAATACCAAAAGACCAGTGGATTAGAGTTGAGGGAACACACGAACCAATTATTGAACGGGAATTATGGGACAGAGTGCAATCTATGGTGACTGAAAAAGCAAAGCCATTTACTGTTGGTACAGTTGGATTGTTTGCCAGAAAAGCTCGTTGTATGAATTGTGGATATACAATGCGTTCCAGTAAAACGAGTGATGGCAGACGATATTTGAAATGCTCTTGCAGACATGTATCAAAAGATTCTTGCATTGGTTCATTTATTTCTATACCAAAATTGGAAAAAGCAGTTATTGATGAATTGAATTGCTTATCCAGAGAATATCTTAACAAAGATGAGCTTGAACAAAAAGTACAATTTAACAATAATTTGCAAGAACAGAAAAAATCTGTTGAAAATGAAATATCCATATATGAAAAAAAGATTTCTGAATATACAAAAGGAATACGTGAACTATATTTAGACAAAGTAAAAGGTGTTCTTTCAGAATCGGATTATCTGGATTTATCCAAAGACTTCTCAAAAGAAAAAGAAAGGCTTGAAAAGCTGGTAGCAGATACACAAAAACAGCTTGACGTTATCGAAAGAAAAATGCAGGCTGGTGACAATCGACGGCAGTTAATAGAGCAATATACAAATCTTGAACATTTAGACAGGGAAATTGTTGAAATACTGATTGATTACATATTGGTTGGAAAAAAAGACCCTGTAACAAAAAATGTACCTATTGAAATACATTGGAATTTCTAAGGTTCTCACATCTGGCAACTAGTATGCCAGATGTTCGGGAACTATCTTTAAAACATTAAATGTTGTCTTTACACAATCGCACCATCTGCTGCCAGATCTTCAAACAGATCCGTGATCGGATCACCCTTACTCTGGAATTCGCAGGCATTAAAGGGCACTCCACCTGCAGCCTGCGGCCAGATTCCCACCGTGTGGTCAATATAATACGGCCCAAGTCCGCTGTTCTCGATTTCTTCCATAGAAAGATCCTTTGTCAGCTGATGGACAATGGTGGATACAATTTCCAAATGAGCTAATTCTTCCGTTCCCACATCATTCAGCACCGCCGCGACCATCCGGTTCGGCGCAGTAAATCTCTGGGAAAGATACCTCATGGAAGCGCCTATTTCGCCATCGGGACCGCCGTACTGGCTAGAGATGAACTGTGCCAGTTTTGCATTGGGCGTTTTGATATTTACAGGATACTGGAGTCTTTTTTCATAATTCCACATAACTATCTGCACCCTCCTTCCTGTTCCCACGGAAACGGCTGCTCCATCCACTGCCAGGAGTTAAGATTGCTGTCGTTTCCGGTATCGATGGTCAACGGACCATAAAGTTTTGCATATTTTTCCAGAAGTTCATTTCTTCTGGCAGAAAGTTCGCTGAAATACTCCAGCGCCCGTTTTTCCCCTGGATGTGTATCCAGGAAAAGAAGAAGATCATCAATAGCAAAACTTACCTGATCAATGGACTGTAACAGTTCTTTTTTTGAAGTACAGTTTCCGGACATCATCTACGGCCTCCTCTCCTGCCGCAGAACGGCTTGCAAAGCTCAGGAAAGATTGTTCCAACCTGAAGCGCTTTTTTCAGCTCAAACGTAGGCGCAAATTCCTGGCATGGCACATAAGCCATTGCCGGAACCAGATGTTTAAGATGCGAATACATCTCCTGGTCAGCGCTGTTTCCGGTTCCCGGCATTTTGCATCCACAGGTTTCCTTCGGCATATTTTTCTTCATGCTGTTGCAATAGTTCCCGTTCTGGTTACCGTGATTTGCCATATCTGAAGATGAACGATCGTTCCTGGCTGCCATTCCGCCATTCATGCCACAGGTATACTGATATGGCCGGCAGCCCGAACGATTCATCTGAAATCGGTCCATAATCGAAATCCTTTCATTCATGATCACGCTATATTTTATGACCGTTTTTTAAACTTGTGAAAACAGGAATGTTCACTTTCCTTCACATATATCTATCTTTCTGCCATTTTTTTCTATATATACAGGAAAATATTACTGTTTAAAAATCAGATATACAGTGCTATAATATCCTTGCCTATCTTTACACGGATGGGCGCTTTTACTTATGATTTGTAGCCCTGACCGGCTATTGAAGGAGGAAATTATGCAGGTAATTATTGTAGGCTGCGGAAAAGTCGGTAGAAATCTTGCAGAGCAGCTTCAGGCAGAGGATATTGATATCACTCTTGTCGACGTTATTGCCGACAAGATCAATGATCTCTGCGAAAATATCGACGCTATGGGAATCGTCGGTAATGGTGCCAGCATCAATACTTTAATGGAGGCAGGTGTTGATACTGCAGATATCCTGATCGCAGTTACCGCTTCTGACGAGCTGAACCTTCTCTGCTGTCTGATCGCGCAGAAGGCCAACCACTGCCAGACTATCGCCCGCGTCCGTAACCCCATTTATGAAAAAGAAATCGGATTCATCAAAGAACGTCTTGGTGTTACCATGATCATTAACCCGGAGTTTGCCGCTGCCCAGGAAATTTCACGGCTTCTCCGTTTTCCATCTGCGATCAAGATTGACACCTTTGCACGTGGTCGTGTAGAACTTCTCAAGTTTAAAGTTCTCCCGGAATTCAAGCTGGACGGAATGAGCGTTTCCCAGATCTCAGATGCTTTCCGAAGTGATATTCTGGTCTGCGCGATTGAGAGCCGTGACAATGTATCCATTCCTGGTGGTGATCACATTATACACGACGGAGATATGGTTTCCATTCTGGCCTCTCCGCTTAATGCAGCGGCATTTTTCCGTAAGATCGGTCTCAAGACCAATCAGGTCAAAAACTGTATCATCGTAGGTGGCGGAACCATTTCCTATTATCTTGCCCATGCACTTCTGGATATGAAGATCAGTGTCAAGATCATCGAGCAGAACAAAAACCGCTGTGAGCACTTAAGCGAACTGCTTCCAGATGCGACTATCATCAATGGTGACGGAACGAACCGTTCTCTTCTGCTAGAAGAAGGACTTTCCGAGTCCGAATCCTTTGTCACTCTGACAAATCTGGATGAGGAGAATGTCTTTCTTGCTCTCTTTGCCAAAAGCATCTCCGATGCCAAGCTGGTTGCCAAGGTCAACCGTCTGGAATTTGATGATGTCATCGACTCCCTGGATATCGGAAGTGTCATCTACCCGAAAAATATCACTGCTGATTATATCCTGCAGTATGTCCGTGCCACTCAGAACAGCATCGGCAGCAACGTAGAAACCCTTTATCATATTCTGGATGGCAATGCAGAAGCACTGGAATTTGCGATCCGTGAGGAATCTGCCGTAACTTATATCCCTCTTGCAGAGCTGAATCTCCGCAAGAATCTTCTGGTGGGATGCCTGAACCGCAACGGCCGCATCCGCATTCCCCGTGGTCAGGATATGATCCAGGTGGGAGATACCGTGATCATCGTAACCACTCACAAGGGGCTTCGCGACATCACAGATATACTTGAAAAATAGAGGTACTGACAAATGAATTATTCGATTATTATTTATATCCTGGGATGGATCATGAATGTGGAGGCTGTCTGTATGCTGGTTCCCGGTATCACTGCCCTTATCTACCGCGAAAAATCCGGTATTGCCTTCCTGATCACGATCCTGGCATGTCTGGCCATCGGTGTTCCTCTGGTCAGCCGCAAGCCCTCCAAAAAAGCATTCTACGCCCGTGAAGGTCTTGTTACCACTGCCTTAAGCTGGATCGTTCTCAGTATTGTCGGCGCTGTGCCGTTTGTGCTCAGCGAGGCTATCCCGAATCCCATTGATGCTTTTTTTGAGATTGTTTCCGGTTTTACCACAACCGGTTCCAGTATTCTCTCCGATCCATCACAGATGCCTTACAGCATCAATATCTGGAGATGTTTTTCCCACTGGATCGGTGGTATGGGTGTTCTGGTATTTATCCTGACACTGCTTCCGCTTGCAGGTGGCTATCATATGAACCTTATGAAGGCAGAAAGCCCCGGTCCTTCCGTAGGAAAGCTTCTTCCAAAAGTCCAGTCAACTGCCAAGATCCTGTACAAGATCTACATTGCACTCACTGTTGCACTGATCATCCTCCTGCTTCTTGGGGGGATGCCTCTTTACGACAGTCTCTGTGCAGCATTTGGAACTGCCGGAACCGGTGGGTTCGGAATCAAATCCGACAGTATGGGAAGTTACAGCTTATATATTCAGATCGTCATCACTATCTTTATGATCCTGTTTGGCGTAAACTTCAATGTCTATTTTCTTCTTCTCACCAGGAAGTTTTCTCAGGCATTGAAATCTGAAGAGGTCCGCTGCTACTTCTTTGTGATCATCGCTTCTGCCCTGATGATCACTTTCAACGTCCGGCATCTGTTTGACAATGTGTGGGAAGCACTTCAGCAGGCATTTTTCCAGGTTGGTTCTATTATCACCACCACCGGTTATGCCACTACGGATTTTAACCAGTGGCCTGCGGTATCCAGAACGATTCTGGTACTGCTTACCTTCTGTGGTGCCTGTGCCGGCAGTACAGGCGGCGGAATCAAGATTTCCCGTCTTCTGCTTCTTGCAAAATCTGTTCGCAAGGAACTGCATCTTTATCTGCATCCCAATGCAGTAAAAAAGATCAAAATGGACGGAAAAGCGGTGTCTCACGAAGTTATGCGTGCCACCAATATTTATATGATCGTTTATCTGATGATCGTGGCTGCATCTATCTTTATCATCAGTTTTGATGAATTTGATCTTGTAACAAATTTCACAGCCGTAGTCACCACTTTAAACAATGTGGGTCCCGGTCTTTCCCTAATCGGTCCTACCGGAAACTTCGGGATCTTTTCTCCGCTGTCCAAGCTGGTCCTTTCTTTCGATATGCTGGCCGGCCGACTGGAGCTATTTCCGATCCTGATTCTTTTCCTTCGTGAAACCTGGAAGAAATTCTGATAAATATTCGTCATATTTTGCTATGTTTGTGGCATAAATTGTTCTTTTCACATTTATTTCAAATGTTAGACACACTTTCTTCACATTTTTACTGTATATTATAAACCATAGAAGGTGATGAACTTTCTATAATATTTTTCTTTTTCATACGCGCCGGTACGAAAGTACCGGCCTCCTTCCATTTATGGAGTATTTTTTTCCACTCCCTCATAATCGAAATCCGGAATAAAGCTTTCTGAAGCAGTTTCTCCTTCCTGGATAAATCCATTCTGAATCCCCATATCCACAGCAGCATCCAGAACTTTTTCATACTCTCTTTTTGTAACTTTCCGGTTTAATTCCTTAAATTCCACAAATTTTCTCACCGGCGTATACTGATTCATAATACTGATATAAATATCTTCCCCATAGGTTTCATGAAGATATCTCAGAGCCTTTATGGAATTTCCTGTATGTCCCGGCAGGATCAGATGACGGACAATGGTTCCTTTCCGGATGTATCCATCCTCTCCAAACTCACATTTCCCGGTCTGACGCACCATCTCTCTAATTGCAGCCTTTGCAGCCTGCACATAATCCGGCGCATAAGAAAATTTCTGTGCAAGCTCCGGATCCAGATATTTCAGATCCGGAAGATAAATGTCCACATATCCTTCCAGAAGCTTCAAGGTTTCTGTTTTTTCATACCCGCTGGAATTATACACCACCGGAATATCCAGACCCTTCCTCCGGGCCATATCCAGTGCCTCTATGATCTGTGGTACATAGTGTGCACCTGTTACCAGATTGATGTTTGCAGCTCCTTTTTCCTTCAGTTCCAGAAAAATCTCTCCAAGCCGTTCCACACTTACAGCCCGTCCCCTGCTCCCCATAGCAATATCATGATTCTGGCAGAAACAGCAGCGCAGCCCGCACCCGGAAAAGAACACTGCCCCGGAGCCTTTTGTTCCGGAGATACAGGGTTCCTCCCACATATGAAGCGCCGCTCTTGCCAGATAAATTCTCTCATCCATGCCACAGAAGCCTTTTTTCCCTGCACCCCGGTCTGCTAGGCATTCTCTTGGACAAAGAGCACAAGCTGACATAATTTCTTCCGTACAGTGCGCGCTCCCTGCCATACTGCTGATTTTATTTTCATTCTCCACTTTCACTTTTCTCCTGATCTTTCTTCCATTATCGTTATTTTCTGTTATATAGTACTAGTTTAGCACATCACGTCTGCTGCCAACAAGGCTTTCTCTGTTTACACTATATCCTTAATATAGTACAATGGATTTCATGGAATCTTAAGAATTTACCCCTTTCGTCTTAATTTCCGGCTGCTATTCTAATAACATCAGGGAGGTACAAAAAAGTGGCTAACATACTTGTTTGCGATGACGACAAAGACATCGTGGAAGCTATCGAAATCTATCTTACGCAGGAAGGCTATCACATTCTGAAAGCCTATGACGGACAGGAATCACTGGATATCCTGAACAGCGAAACTGTAGATCTGCTGATCATCGATGTGATGATGCCCCGTCTCGACGGGATCCGGGCAACAGTCAAGATCCGGGAAAGCAATCCTCTGCCCATCATCATCCTGTCCGCAAAATCTGAAGACACGGACAAAATCCTGGGCCTTAACATCGGTGCAGATGACTATATTACCAAACCTTTCAATCCTCTGGAGCTGATCGCCAGGGTAAAATCCCAGCTGCGCCGGTACACACAGCTTGGCTCCGCTGCACCGGCAGCATCAGAACACATCTACACAACCGGAGGTCTTACGGTAAACGATGACAAAAAAGAGGTGCTGGTAGATGGAGAAGCGGTACGGATGACGCCCATCGAATATAATATCCTGCTTCTTCTCATGAAAAATCCCGGACGTGTTTTTTCCACCACACAGATCTACGAGAGCATCTGGAACGAAGATGCTCTGGCCGCGGATAACACGGTAGCCGTCCACGTCCGTCACATTCGCGAAAAGATTGAGATCAACCCCAGGGATCCCCGCTATCTGAAAGTTGTCTGGGGCCTGGGTTATAAAATCGAAAAACTGAGCCGGTGAGCCAGCCGGCCATGAAGTATCTGTACTTCAGAAAGGGGTATTATGAATAAAAATAAACATACGGAAAAAAACCGTTCATTTATGCGCATTCCTGCTCTTGTCCTTGCCCTTATCCTGCCTCTGATCATGGTCTTTTCAGCGGCACTGGTGATCCAGGCAGGTATCCGGATGGACTCTGCAGAAGATCTTAAAACAAAGGATTATTTCCAGACCTCTGCTTTTGCTGACAGCTTTTACTCAAAAGCTTCCACGATCTTGTCCGGAATCTCAGCCAGAGAAATCCTAGATAAAACAAACGAAGATGCATACATTGATCTCGGAGAGCTTTATAACGGAGATTCTCTCTCCTTCAAAAATACCTCCGGACTAGCCTATTCCTTCAATGATCTTAAGGAATGGAGCTCACAGAGTATCCATTCCAATGATGACTGGATCGTCCTGGGCCTTACCACCCCGGAGGGTGAAACAAAATATATGTACTATTCCGATTTCAAAAAAGCTCTGGAAGACGGAACCCTGCAGCTAAATGCCAACTCCGGTGCCCTGAAACACGAGGGAATTTCCCAGAAAGACTGGACTGAGAGGATTCTTTCCGCTCTGAGCGCCGAATATGCAGACGGCGGCATCCAGTCACAGGAACCTTTGAAAAACATCACAGACAAAAACGGAAACGTGGTTTACACAGATGTGGCAGATATGCTCACTCCGATCCTTGATATCCCCTATGCACCGGAAGGTTACGACAGCCTCCTGGATTACATGAATTCCACCTCATCCAAAACCAGGAATTTCAAGGGGAACCTGAACGATGCCTTTGAGCAGCTGGATAATGCCCGGGATCTTTTTTCCAGCTGGACAGAAGCTGCTCAGACACTGGAGGAGTACAGCAGTGATAATTCCAATATCCATTATGCCTATACGGATAACACCTCACAGAAAATCTTCACAAATACAGATGCAGCCTATACTTCCGACCTGACTGATATTTCCGGTTTTTCAGCCAAAAAGCCTTACGTGTTCCTAAGTGTCAACGAAGCTGCCACAGATGAGAAAAATGCCCGCAATGGTCTTATGAATCTGAATCTTTCTGCTGCTGCAAACCCTTCTGTAGGAAACTGGATCGATCTCCTTCGAAATTCCACATACGATGAAAACTGCAGTTTTCTTGCCTGGATCGATGATACCAGCCTTCCTGTACAGGATTCCATTAAAACTGACAGACAGCATTTCCTGACTTACCGTACTTTATTTATCCCAGCTGCTGTGATCACCATGATCAGTTTTCTGCTCTTTATCATAGATTTTATCTGGCTTACTGTCCACACCGGAAGAAGAAATTCCGATAGCGGTAATACAGACACTGTTCAGCCAGAACTGAACTTTTTTGACAGGATCTATACGGAAGCAGCAGCAGGACTTGTGTGTATCCCGGCACTTGGTGTATTGACCGCAGGACTGAGCATGCAAGCTTGCACCTATAACCTTGTCTCCTCCCTGATCATCCTGGGTATCACGATTTTCCTGATCACGTGCCTGTTCTGGATCGGCTATTTAAGCCTGATCCGCAGGATCAAAGCTCGCACCCTGTGGAAAAACAGCCTGCTTCGCAAATGTCTGAAGCTTCCCCGTCTGTGTCTTTGTAAAGCCGGTAAGCTGATTGATTTTTTCTCCAGGAATACCATCAGCAGAATACGTATGGTAGTGGGACTTGGCGTATTTCTGTTCCTTGAATTTTTCTTCAGTGCCCTGCTCGCGGCATCTGATGGATGGTTCCTGATGTTTTTGCTTCTATTCCTTCTGGATCTGGGTGCGCTTTTCTGCATCTACAAAATTGCTCTTGGGCGGGAACTCCTCCTTGATGGCCTGAAACGGATCACCGATGGAGAGCTCACTTACAAGATCCCGGAAGAGGAACTCCGTGGTGATCAGAAAGCAATGGCACAGTATATCAACCGCATTGGTGACGGGCTGGACGCTGCCGTGGAAAAAAGCCTCAAAGATGAGCGTATGAAAACCGAATTGATCACCAATGTCTCCCATGATCTGAAAACGCCGCTGACTTCCATCATCAATTACATTGATCTGCTGAAAAGGCTGAACCTCAAAGATCCGGAAGCACTGAAATATCTTGAGATCCTGGACTCAAAGGCACATCGTCTGAAAAGTCTGACCGAAGATGTAGTGGAGGCTTCCAAAGCCAGTAGCGGAAATCTTTCTCTGGAAATGACGGAACTGAACTTTGTGGAAATGCTTTACCAGGTGATGGGTGAATTCGAAGAACGGATGGAAAACAGACATCTGACCCTGATGACACATCTGCCTGATTCTCCTGCCATGATCTATGCCGATGGCAGACGGATGTGGCGTATCCTTGAAAATCTTTTCGGCAATATCCTGAAATATGCCATGGAGAACACAAGGGTCTATGCAGAAGTTCTTCTGGAAAAAGATCAAGTCATCTTTACCCTGAAAAATATTTCCGCACAGCCTCTGAACATTCCGGCTGAAGAACTGACCGAACGTTTCATCCGCGGCGATGTTGCCAGAAATACAGAAGGCAGCGGACTTGGATTATCCATCGCACAGAGCCTTACCCAGCTTCAAGGTGGCACCTTTAAACTTTATCTGGACGGTGACCTTTTCAAAGTCTGCTTAAGTTTTCCACAAAAGATCTCTCCCACAGCCTTATCCGCACCGGAAGATTCTCATTCCGAAGCACATTCTTAACCATTCATAAAAAACAGCAGCGGAAGCCCTGATGATATGATGGATCAGGAGCCAGGCTGCTGTTTTTCTCTTATTTTTGTTCTCTTTTACACTTTAATGGTGATCTCACGGTCTGTCCGGTTATATTTATAATACCGGACTCCGGCTGCATCCAGCATTTTTTTGGATGCGATCACCGACGGAGTATCTGCATATTTATCACAGTCGTATACGATAGTCCTGATCCCTGCCTGGATAATAGCCTTGGCACATTCGTTGCAGGGAAACAGGGACACATAAAGCTTGGCACCTTCCAGACTTCCTCCCCGGTAGTTCAGGATGGCATTGAGCTCACTGTGTGTCACATAAAGATATTTGGTATCCAGCGGATCTCCTTCTCTTCCCCAGGGAAACTCATCATCGGAACATCCCTTTGGAAATCCATTGTACCCCATTGACAGGATCTTGTTATCTTCACTTACGATACAGGCACCAACCTGTGAATGCGGATCCTTGGAACGCATGCCGGAAAGCATGGCAACACCCATAAAATACTCATCCCAGGAAAGATATCCCTGTCGTTTCTGTCCTTTTTTATCCATACAGAATCCTCTTTTTCTATTAGTTTCTTACTGATCGATCAATCCTCGATCATGTTGATTCTTCTGATATGACGCTCATCCCCGGAAAATGGTGTATCCAGGAATGTATCCACGATCTTCAGAGCAAGTCCCGGTCCTACTACACGACCGCCCATGGCCAGAATGTTGGCATCGTTATGAAGTCTTGTTGCCTCTGCAGTAAAGCAATCTGTACAAAGTGCAGCACGGATTCCCTTGAATTTATTAGCAGTGATAGAAATTCCGATACCTGTTCCGCAGATCAGGATTCCTTTCTCACACTCACCGTCCACGATCGCCTGTGCTACTTTCTTTCCATAAACAGGATAGTCTACAGATTCCGGACCATTGCATCCAAAATCTTTGTACTCCAGCCCTCTCTCTTCCAGATGCTTCTTTACCTCCTGCATCAGCTCATAGCCGCCATGATCACATCCCAGTGCTATCATTTTCTTTCTCCTCCTCAACGTTGATAATTTTATGACCAGCCGCTTTCAGTAAGCGGTTCATGATCGCCTGTCCCATTCTTGGTGTAAAAAATGCCTCTGAATAAATGGCACTTACATTACAGCTGTCAAAATCACGCAGGACCTCGTACAGATGATGCGCGATGGTTTCTTCCTGCTCCCGGCTTCCGATACTCTTTACGATTCCATGTGAATATCGGCCTTTTGTTTCATCTGTTGCGATGATCCCCACAGTCAGTCCCTTCTCCTCAGCCTCTCCGGCTCTTTTTTCGATCTCCGCGATCACACCCTCTGTGGCCCCCTCCACAATGGCAAGATCTGCCTTTGGTGCATAATGACGGTATTTCATTCCCGGTGCTTTTGGATGGACCTTGCTGTCCGGTTTGATCAGCCCCTTATCCATCCTTACATCTCCAAGTGTTTCCCGGAGCATTTCCAGGGAAATATATCCCGGCCGCAGGACTACCGGTATGTCTTCTGTAAAATCTACGATCGTAGATTCCAGACCGATATTTACCTGTCCTCCATCAATGATCATATCAATGGCTTCTCCCAGATCCTCTGCCACATGTCCTGCTGTCGTAGGACTTGGTCTTCCGGAAGTATTGGCACTTGGCGCTGCCACATATCCGCCAGCCGCAAGGATCAGCTCCTGTGCGATACGATCACTTGGAAAACGTACTGCCACACTGTCCAGTCCTCCGGTTGTTTCCTTTGGCACGATATCTGCCTTGGGAAGGATCATTGTCAGCGGACCCGGCCAGTATTTTTCCGCCAGAATCTTTGCACCTTGTGGAATCTCTGTCGTAATCTCTGCAAGCTGATCAGCCTCTGCAATATGAACGATCAGCGGGTTATCTGACGGTCTTCCCTTCGCTGCATATATTTTCATGGAAGCCTGTGGATCCAGTGCGTTTCCGCCGAGCCCGTAAACCGTCTCCGTCGGAAATGCCACAAGTCCGCCTGCTTTCAGGATGTCTCCTGCTCTTTTTATGGCATCCATATCCAGATTTTCGCTGGTCATTGCCACAATCTGCGCTCTCATATCTTATGCTTCCTCTCATTTATCTGTATTGTTTTTCATTATAGTCTAAATCCGTTAATTCTACAAGTCAGTTTATCTTCACGATATAGGTCGGATATTCCGAATCCTGAAATACCACTTCTCCCAGACTTTTCAGCAGGTCATTATTCAGGTCTGCCCCGTACTTGTTCCGCTCGCACGAACCGACAAAAATATAAGAAACATTGTAATTTTCCAGTAACTCTTTTACTCTTGTCTCATCCGTTGAAGTATAGATTTCTTTTATTTCTTCTATTTTCGCATTCAGATCTGCCAGGTCGCCTCTCCACAGCCATTCATGTACATACCAGCCCATGATCGTCGGAAGGCCGGTCATCGCGGATACTCGTTCATATTCGGAATAGCTGTCACCATTTGCTTCAAGAACGACCGGCGCATCTGAAATATTTTCTTTCAGCCACCGGATACCATTTACATCTTCCGGAAAATCCGTCTCCAGAAATGCCGTTGCATTCAACCCTTTATACTGTGACGGCTTCCAGACTTCACCAAACCAGGAATGTACGCTGTTTCCAAAATATCCACAAGTCCACACAAAGAAAAACAGTCCGATGAATGCCAGCACTTTCAGAATCTTGTTTTTGCCAATGACAAGCAGCCGGAAGATCGCATAAATCATTGTCATACCAAACATAATATATGCCTGATAAGTCAGTTTGAACATGGTATTGGCTCTGGCATTTCCGTTTTCATAAATATCGCGGACATATACCAGTTCCGGAATCAGGACGAGTCCAATCGCGCAAAGTCCCAGAAGTACTGCAAAAAGATCCGGCAGCCTGATTGATGTAAGCAGATGATAAAGTGATTTCTGCTCCGCTCCCCGCAGTTTCTCAAT
>ERZ772879.1187-NODE-1187-length-18618-cov-4.209880_pt1 | contig 18618 bp, 15 predicted proteins | sample MGYA00580582_ERZ772879 | MGnify/ENA primary metagenome ERZ772879 (study PRJEB29015, sample SAMEA2737682) | human gut metagenome | biome: human gut; feature: human-associated habitat; material: faeces | place: China | collected 2012 ... | reverse complement strand
ACGGGGATTCCGATAAGGAAAGTGGATTCTATATCCTGAAGCACACTGTATGTCCGGCAGTTTTGACGGAAAACCTGTTCCAGGACAATCGGGAAGATGTGGACTTCCTGCTGACGGAAGAAGGTAAACAGAAGATTGCCGCCATCCACGTGGACGGTATCTGCAAATACCTGGGCGTATGAAACAGCTTCCGTGGATATTGGTAGGTGTACTGTCGGCCGCGCTCCTCTTTTCGCTTTTCTTCCGGGGATGCGCTGACTCAGCATCAGGAGCAGCAGATACGGTATGGCTGCCTGTCAGGATGGACACGCTGCGTGACACGGCTGTTGCTCCGCCCGTGTCCGAACGTCCGATGGGGACCGACACCGCACGCCTTCCGGTATATCGTCCGCAGAAGCCATCCGGACCAGCTTCCATCCCGGACAGCATCGCGGACACGGTAACAGTTGTTTCTGATTCGCTTTCGGTAGAGAAACTACCGTCGGCAAGCGACAGTCTTTCTGCAGGATCGGACAGCGTGGACGTGCTCATTCCTATCACAGAAAAGGAATACCGCACGGACGACTACCGGATAGTCATTTCAGGCTACCGACCGCAGCTGGTATCGGCCGAGTTTTACCGGCAGACTCAGACTGGCATCGTAAATGCACCGGCTCCTCGTCGTAAGCGGTGGGGTATAGGGCTGAGTGTCGGTTACGGCATAGGTACATCCGGAAAGCTACAGCCCTTTTTAGGGGCTACTCTCAATTACAACCTGCTGCAATGGTAGCAGCAGGTTAGTTTATTTGGAAGTACAAACAAGACAAACGGGGGAGTAGTGACCCCTGTAAAAAGAAACATGAACAAAGTTAATATATTCAACACCGTCCTCCGCATCGTTGCCGAGGAAACAGAAATTTCTCCCGGTAGGATTCTTTCGGGAAGAAAAGATTCTGAAACAGTAGATGCACGCTATCTTCTGGTATATTTTCTTCATCACATTGGCTTTACACCTTCTTATATAGCCGAAAAGATAGGTAAAACGGAGCGTACCGTAACCTATATTCAGACAAACTTCGATCAGAGATTTTCAACTCAGAAAATGTTCCGAATACAATGCGAAAATATACGGAAAAGGATAAGAAATATCCCTTTCCCTTCGTGAGAAGCCTTCTGTACCTTTGCCATGTCGGGTAATAGTGCCCGATACGACAACACAAACACAAAACAGTATGACTATCAAAGGTATGGATGGCCAGAGCTACAATGTAGTAGGCCAGGGACAAGGTAATTTCAACACTGTGGGCGCAGCAGCTGGTATCGCATCATTTTTGGGTATCAACGGCGGTAACATTCTGGGCCGTAGCGGCTGTGGATGGAACGCAGAAGGATGTTGCTCAGACAACATGCCGGTAAGCCGTTATGAGTTGAACATGGTTGAACAACTGAATGCAAAGGATTCAGAAATCGCTTTGCTGAAGGCTGACAAGTACACTGACCAGAAGATCGTGGAAGCCTACAAGGACTTGCAGGGTCAAATCAAGGAAGTGGCTACAGAAGTACGTGCCAACAAGGACGCACAGGTGGCTGTCAACATGCAACAGGCTGTTTACAACGGCACCAACACCGCTACTCTGCAGTGCATGCAGAACAGCATCGCCGCTTTGCAGGCTATCACAAAGACATACATCCCGTCAAGCAATGTATGTCAGTCTGACTGCTGCGGATGCCCTTCTGCTCAGTAATCCCATGCTGAAATCCGGGGGAGGGCCTTCAGGCTTTCCCCCTTCCGTTTCTTGACAATCATACTCTTTACAAACAACTCAAACACGCAGAAAAAATGACAAACGCACAGATTCTGACCGCTGTCATCCTGAAATGGGGTGAGCCGGTCATCCCTGTCATGATGGGAAATTTCCTAAACGGTATTTCTGCCGGTATGCTTCCGGTAGAGAAGTTAATCAAGTCTATCGGTCTGGCAGGCCCCGGATGGCAGATTTCCAATGAAATCAATTCGCTGGCAGCCGTGGGAGGTACAAAGGTTATCCGACCGTTCCTGGAAAACTTCATTTCACGCATACCGGACAAGATGATTCCGGAGCTTGCTCACGGATATGTGGACTCGGCCATCGAGCACGGAAAGCTGTCCATTCTGGACGAACGCTTCACCTTCGACCGCGAAGACCTGCTAGAACTGAAGAAATACCTCGATTGCAACCTTCCGTATCAGAAGACGGAGGAATATGTGGTGAAGGTTCCGCAGCAACCGGCGCAGCAGACGGCAGGTGCGCCACATTCGCAACCTGTGCAGCAGCCTAAAAACGATACAGTACGAGAAAAAGAAGAGAAATAAGTGCCGAATACAGGCGGCCTGGTGTCCTGTAAACAGATACACAATACAAACACAACACAACTATGATTCAGTCAATCACCTTGTCGGGCGTACCGACAGCCACCGTCCAACCGCTGACGGTGAACATTACCAAGAAGCTGCGTCAGGCTTATTGCGTGAACAACGGCGTACAGCCCACTGCTACCGTCGTTTTCAGTGTAGCCAGCGTGACGAACAACAACACGCAGAACATTGCGCTTATCAATGCGGCTGTAACCCTGACCTATACTCCGAAAAACGGATGTGCGGCCAAGACTATCCAGTGGACAGAACAATTTACGGTAACATTTATCGGTACGGCCAATACGGCTCCTACCAGTGTGGTAGCCGCAGCTCTTGTTCCGCAGGTATTCTCTTACAATGAAAACGGATGCGGTTGCTCCGCCTGTGGCGCACTGATTGCAGTTCCGGTCACGATTACTGCTACCTTTCCCGCTTAACGAAGTTCAGGCCGCCCTGTTCAGTACATTCAGTATGGCTTCGGCAGCCGATGAACCCGTAAAAAAGCGAAGGAAAAGGAAAGTTTGAGTTGCTCCCTGCCCGGGAGGGCGGGGAGTTTTAAAAGAAACAATTTAAAAACACGAAGATATGGATAAAGAACAAATGATATCCCGTTACGAGGAGCTGTACGACAAGATGAAGGACAGCAAAGACGTAAAGAACATGAAGATATTCGGCGAAGCCGCCACCTATTATTTCAAGGAAATGGCCAAAATGCACCCGGAAATGGCTCAAAGCTGGTTAAGCCACCTCGAAGCAATGTGCTGGGATAACTATCTGTCTGAAACAGAAGCCGTAAATATCGGTAAGACAATGGTCAATGAAGATGGAGTAAAAGGCTTCCACTGGGGACATGACACGTTTGTTTCCGCCGTGAAGCAGCTTGGAGGAATCCCGGAAGAAAAGCCGTTCTACAATTCATACGCATTGTGCGTGACGGCCAATATGATTTACAGTGACATGGCCTACAGCATTGCCGAAGATATGGGATACAAGACTCCGGTAGAGGTGCCGAACGACAAGATGGCACTGTCATGCTACAAAAAAGCCGTGTCCTACCTGAAAGATAAGGACAAGAACTTTCAAGTTCGTCATTACTTCAAGAAACGCATGTACGGAGAGCCTTCCGCCATGTAACAGCCGCATAGAAGAAAAGCTGGACCTGCTTATCCGGATGGTGTCCCAAATGGGAGGCCTTCGCGGATTCGGGCTGGACATTCTGGCCAACGTCTTCGGCAACAAACTTACAAGAATGTAATGTAGTTTGTCTTTCCACCTATATAAATGAAAATGCAGCAGAGGTTTCGTCGTTTCTTCCTCTGCTGCATTATTTATATTATCATATATTAATAACCGTCGGTTGTATTTACGTTGATCCATTCTTTTATTCCAGGAAAATAAGTTTTTAGGTTCTTTTCAGTTATATCTACATTTTCCTCTTCCCCATTCATATATATAATCTTTATCATATAAGGGAATGCTGTTACTTTCATAGGATAGATAAATGTTCCGCTAGCCCATCGGGAATAACTTTTGCCACATATAAAAGGCCCTGTAAGATCGAGTATATAATATTTAGTATGCTTTACATTAGCATTTACTCCTCCTACAATATCACTCGATACAGCGTCACCTACTTGGTTTACCCCATAATAGAATACACGAATATATTTTATGTCTTTATACCCTGTTATCTTAAATTTCGTATCTGTCATTTTTCTCCCTGGGCAACAGCCAAATGGAGAATCTTTTTTAAACTTGAATTTTGAAAACGATACTTGGGCATTTATGCAGCTTATCAAGCTCAGGAAAATACAGAAAATAAAAATTTTTTTCATAAAAAAAAGTTTTGGTTTCGTGTAAAAATACTGATTTGGAATATGAACAAAAAACTATTTATAAATCAAATTATAAAAGTGTTTATATTCGGTAGAATATATAAAAAATACCACAAATATTAATTTCTATTGGCTTAAATTCGTAGAGTGAAATTTTAAAATATTCTTATTCTTATTATCTTTTGTAATTTGCTTAGTCTATTATAACACATTGTATGAAACTCACTAAAAACACTTAGTAAAAGATTGGGTAAACGGTTTCAATAAATAAAGCAGGCTGTTTTTTTGTCCTTCATTTACGCCTTCCAGCTGCCTAACTTTGAGGAAAACAAACACAAAGACATGGCAAATAGTTTAGGTACCAGACTGGCTAGGATCGACGTGCTTATAGGAGGAGCGGAACAGGCCCGTAAGCAGGTAGAGGAAATGCGCAAGGAGTGGGCGAAACTTAGTAAGGAAGTCCAGGAAGCGCAGCAGAATATGGAGAAGTCTGTTGACACGGTAGATTATGATAAAAACAAGAAAGTTTATACGGATGCTTTAAAACAGCAAAAGCAGCTTCAAAAATCCATACAGGAGTCTGAACGGAATATTAATACTGTTCAGAAATATCTGAATGACGTTTCCGGTCAGACTTTACGAAATCTGAATAATGCTCAGAAAGGGCTCAAACAGATGCTTCTGGGAGTTAACCCCAAGAATGTAGATTCATTGAGGACAGTGCGTGAGTATATCAAACAAATAGCAGACGAAATCCAGCGTCGCAAAGGAAATCTTGTAGAATTTTCTGACATCATCGGAAACATCGGGAATGTAAGCGACAAGTCGCTTGGCATGGCAAAAGAGCGCTTGCAAGATCTTATAAAATCTACTGAGCTTAACACGCAGGAAATACAAAAATACCGTGATCAGCTTGCTCAGGTAGAAGCGGAAGAAACCCGACGCGTTTCACAGCGTGCTCAAACCACACTTGGGAAAGTACAGACCGGCACATTCGACGGCACAATATCCCAGACAAAAGAAGCCATAAAATTGCTGGAACAATACAAACAGCAACTCAAGACAAGCGATACGCAGGGCATCAAGGATGTGGAGTCAGCCATTAATACACTGAATGAAAAGGTAAAGCTGGCTTCATCTCAATTTGGAACGTTAGATGAAGCACTCAATCAAGCCGAAATGGTAGGGAAGGGTACTTTCGACGGGACTCAGGAAGATCTTGACAAACTGAAAAATTCACTTGAAGATTATAAAAAGAAGCTGAAAGTAAGTGACACAGATGGGCTTAAAAAGATAAGCGACGCATTAACTACAATCGAGAAAAAGCAGAAAAATGCTGCAATGAGTGCAGAAGAGCTGGAAAAAGTGATTCTGACATTGAAAACGGCTCCTTTAGAGGATTTGCAGAAAGCTGCTGCTGAATTACAGCAACAATTATCTGAGGCGGAAAGAGATACTCGGGAATACGTCACTACATCAGCCCGTCTGCGCCAGGTAAACGAGCAGATTAATGAAGTGAAGCGAAGCTGGCAGGAGCACGACAACCAGATTGTAGCTACCATCAAGCGTTTGACAAGTTATGTGCTGGTATATGCCGGATTCAATGAGGTGGTAGGACGTATCAAGCAGTTGTATCAGGCTAACTTGCAGTTGAGCGACAGTCTGGCCGACATCGAGAAGACCACCGGGCTTTCCACCGAGTCGGTAGCCGAGCTGAGCCGTGAAATTGACAGCATCGACACCCGTACCGCACAGCAGGAACTTCACGACCTGGCTTATGAAGCCGGTAAGTTGGGTATTTCTGCGAAAGAAGACGTCCTGGGATTTGTAAAGGCAGGTAACCAGCTGCTCGTAGCACTGGGTGAAGACTTGGGCGGTGCCGAAGCGGTCCGCCAGCTGATGAAGGTAAATGCCATTCTGGGTGAGACGCAGAAACTCGGTGTGGAAAAAGCCTTGCTTGCCACCGGTTCTGCTATCAACGAAATTTCCCAGACCAGTCGTGCTTCTGCCGGTCCGATTGTCGATGTGGTGAACCGTATCGGAGCCATCGGAGAAGCAGCTGGTCTTTCCATGTCCGATTTGATTGCATTAGCTGGTACGCTCGATGCACTGGGTCAGCATGCAGAAATGGGAGGTACGGCATTAAATACCTTTATTTCTACGCTTACCAGCAATACGACCGAAGTAGCGCAGGCTGTGGGGCTGAGTGACGAATATCTGAAAAACCTGATGGATCAGGGCAAGACTATTCAGGCTGTCATTGCTGTTCTGGAGAAGATGAACGCAATGGGAGGGCTCGATGTACTGGCACCTATAATGAAGGATTTAGGAAGTGACGGAGAGCGTATCAAGCAGGTGCTTGTCACTTTGTCTTCAGGCGTAGACGAATTGAAAGCTCAGGTATTCACTTCATCGCGTGCCTTCAAAGAAGCAACCAGTGTAACAGATGAATACAATATCAAGAACGAAGACGCTATGGCCATTATGCTGCGTATGGGTAATGCCATCAAGGAATCGTTTATCAACAGCGGACTGGTAGAATGGCTAACCGATGTATTGCGTTTCGTAGCAAGCATACCCAATCGGTTTGAGCGTGGGGAAACTTCTATCCGCCTTACGGCAGTAGCCTTGCAGGTATTAGTAGGAGTTTTGATTGCCACCTCTAAAGCTGTTCAAACGGCCAGCATGAATATCATGTTCTTTTTTCAGAGGGTAAATGCCGGTACAGCTTCTGTAAACGTGTTTGTAAAGGCATGGAATGCTCTGAAATTTGCCATGGCTTCCAATCCTTTAGGATGGATTACACTTGCTGTAACGGCACTCACATCAGCATGGACCTTGTTGAAAAAATCTGTAAATGAGGCGGCGAAGGCCCAAGCAGAATATGAGGGAACTTTACAAAAAGAAAGATTTGAATTAGAGAACCTCCGTTTTGCCATCGAAAAAGCCAATGTAGCCAATGGAGAGCGTGCGGCCCTGATAAAGCAACTGAATGATAAGTACGGAGCATATTTGGGATTTATGGTCACTGAAAACAACTATGCCGAGAAGCAGGAATACATTTACAGCCTGATTAACGCCCGTTTGCGCGAAACACTTGCTCTGAAGATGCGCGACAAAATGATGGAAAACATCGCCGACAAATATACCGACCAGATTCAGGAACTTCAGTCGAAGATTATTGCTTCACTTAACAAAATGCAGAATGTGGGAGAAACCAACGCCGGTGATGCAATGGCCCGTATTATGGACGGAATGAACAAGGTGGTTGAAGAAGGTGGAAATCTATATGATGCGCTGGATGGCTTTATGGAAAAATACAACAAGAACATAAAGCAACTTCCGTTCAGTTCCGATGCGTTGAAACTGTTGAACATCCTGAAAAACATCCGGAAGGAGGCAGGACAGACGCAGGACTTTTTGGATAGTACACAACGGGCTGCTGAGAGCAGAACAGAAGAACTTATGCTCCAAGATCTCCGGAAGTCTAACAAAAGTATTTTGTCATCTGCTGATCTTTCAGAGCTCAATACCTATTTACAGCAGGCCACTACTTACGTCCAGCGTCTTCGGGAGGATGTGGATGATCTGAACGCCAAACGTGAGAAAGGAGAAAAACTTACAAAGGCCGAGACTGCCGAGCTAAATGAGAAAAACCGTCAGTTAGGTGTTTATCAGAATAATATTACTCAGGTAGAGAAACGCATCAAGGCTATCGGAATGGAATCCGTGTGGGGTAAGGGAGTTTCGCTTGAAACGGCTGGCGTAGACAAGCTAGTGGCTACTTACAAGAAGCTGGAGGCCATGATGAAGAGTATCAATGAGGACAAAGATTATGCAGATACTTTCGCTGCCCGCGGTTTCAAGTCGGCCAAGGAAGAATACGAGGCACTGAAAAAGATGGAGCAGGATGTAGCCAAGGTATTAGCTGAAAAATGGGGACGCGATACCAGCGGGAACTGGCTCAAAGTTCGCAAGTCCGGTACTCGTGGAGAGCAGAAGGAACTGAATGATCAGGTGAGTGCTGCCATGTCTGCCCTCGAAGCATATTTTCTCCGTCGTCAGCAGGCTATTCGTCAGGCATACCTGGACGAAGAAATAACAACCGAAGAAATGAACCGGCAAATTGACGCGACGGAAGAAGAGCACTTGCTGGCACGTGTGGAACTTCGTAAAAAGCTGTTGGGAGAATCGAATACATTCAACCAGAAGCTTTACGGAATGGAGGGAAAGGATCTTGAATCCACCGCTGCACTTCTCAAAAAAATGGGAGAAAAGGAAACCGACGGAGTGAGGAAAAATTTGGAGAAGGACCTGCTCGAAGTGCAGAATATAGCAGTGAAATACCGTCAGACTATTGAACAGGAACTTTTGAAATACAATCCGTTCGAAAGCCTTGTCAATCAGTTTGAAGAATCCCTCGACAAGCTCCGGCTGCTGAACACGGATGCGGAAAAGGAATTTCGCATGAGCCTTGGGTTCAGTGGGGTGATTGACGAAAGTGCAGTGAAGGAAAGAATGGATGCGCTTATCTCACTTTCGGAAAGTGCATACAGCATTGACGAGAAGCAGTTGCGTACCTACCTGAGTAACATCGACGCGGTATGGGCCGAAAGCATGAGCCCAGAGCAGATGTCACTTATGCTGAAGAAGCTGCGCGATTTTTACCAGGACTCCAAGGCGGCCGCCGAGAAGTATGCGAAGGATATCAAGAAAATGATCGACGTGCAGTGGGAAACCAGCGGGAGCCAGAAGCTTTGGGAGGACCGGATAAAAGGTGCCGACGACCAGAGTGAACTGATGGGCGCAGCTGGTAATCTGGGACTGGCTTCTACTCAAAGTTCATTTCTCGGTACTTCCGATACGGACAATGCCGAACTGGAAGCACTCCGGATAAAGTTGGAAGCGGCTCGTCAGTATTATGAAGAGTTTTATGCCCGTAAGGAAGAACTGATACAGCAGGCTATTGCTTCCGGTGCGACCGAACAGCAGGCTGAAGAATCCTATCGCATGGCCGAAAAAGAAGCACTGGATGCACTGACTCAGGCATTAGAGGAACAGCAGAGCAAGGAACTTGAAATTACCGAAAATAAGCTGAGTACGCTCAAAAAGTATACGGATGCAGTGGTGGACTTCAGTGAGCAGATGGGAGAAGCTGCTTTTTCCGAAGTTTCCGACCGTAAGGAAGCAGCCAAGCAATTAATTCAGACTGTCATGAAGACAACCAAAGACCTGATTATGCAAAAAATACAGGAACTGGTTATGAAAAAAGCTCTGAATGCTCAGGAAGTTGCACAGGAGTCTGCTACTCAGACTGCTATTACGGCTTTACATGGATCTCAGGCTATTACCGACCTTACAGTACAAGGAGCTAAAACCACAGCCGACATATCAGCAGGTATTGCTTCCGGATCGGCTAAAACAATAGGTCAGTTAGGATGGTGGGGAATCCCCTTGATAGCTGCAATCAGTGCTGCACTATCTGCATTGATGGGATTGGCTATGGGTAAACTAAACAAATCGAAAGAGGAAATAGCATCTGCTACTGGGGCAAGCAGCAATAATAGCCGGATCGCAACCGGAATGCTTACCTATGCAGAGGGTGACTATCCAGTGCTGGGCAACGATGGTCAGATTTATAATGCACGCTACCAGAAGGAACTGAAAACGGGCGTATACAGCGGAGGAGCACACTTCGGAATTTTTTCCGAAAAGAAGCCGGAAATGATTGTGGACGGAGATACCACCCAGAAGCTTATACTCAATTATCCGCACATATACGAAAGTATTCTTACCATTGCCCGTCATGGGCAGCTCAAGTCGGCGGCTATGCCTACGTTTGCCGGAGGAAGTTATCCCTCAATTACTGCTCAGGCTACACAGACTCCACAGCCGTCAGGCGATGCCGGGATGTCTGTATCTCAGATAGCGCAGGTACTGGCAGGCGTGACCGAAGCAGTAAATACATTGACCGAACGGCTTAACCGGCCTATTAACGCTACGGTCGATCCTTATGGTACTAAGGGAGCCGTAAATCAGTTGAATAAAGCAAGTAAGTTTATGACGAAACGAGGACTGACTAAATAAAAATAAAACATGACAGGTATACAGATAAAAATAGGTGGAAAATGGGCTTATCTTCCTGATGACTTCTCTTTAAGTCTGGAGCAGACCAGTCCTGTATTCAACGATCAGGGGACTTTCTCGTTCCCTTTCGAAATACCTATTGAACCGAACCGGGGAATTTTTCAGAACATTGCAGACCCGTATGGAGATATCCGTTTGAAGGATATAGACAAGCTTCCGGCAGAGATATGGTTTATGGGGGTAATGCTTTATCGAGGTAAGATAGAAACAGACAGTGAAATAGAATTTGAAGATACTATTCCACTGACATTTATTTCCGGCAACAGCGACTTTATGGATCGTACAGAAGAAATAAATGCCAGGGATGTGCCACTCGACAGACAGATAAAATTGGGATATCTGGTATCGGAAGCCCATTATGACTTCGAGGGAGAAGATAAAGTCTTTCAGCTTCCAGAGCATGTCATGATGAACTATACGGAATATAATGTGTCCGATCCTTATCCTGTAAAGCCTTATTGCAATGTAAGGGTATGTGCTTCCGATGAAAATGTTACTGACGGGTCAAGCATGTATGTTATACTCGAAGCCCGGCGCCCGTTTAGTGGCGTATGTTTCTATGTGAGGTATTTCCTGCAATGCTTGTTTAACTACATGAATGTAGGAGTAAGAGAGGATACGTTGGGAAGCATGGAAGACATCGAGAGATTAGCTTTTTTTACGACGCAGTGTGACGTGGAATATGGTAAAGAACTTTATACGGTACCATATAGTGACATTTCTTCCGAAAACTTTTTGGGGTCTGATTTTGCCATGGAGGGAGCTGCAAGCAGTATTTATAAAACTTATAATTTTGCAGCATGGGATTTCACCTATAAAGCTAAAGATATTTATGCCACGAATAAGAATTTCCCGGATTGTACGGCAAAGGAAATTATAGAATATCTCCAGACTGCTTTTGGAGTGGTTTTCGTATACGATGCCCGTGAGAGTGCCATGCGTATGTATTACATAAAAGATATATTGAAAAATGAGGAAATTCTTTCTCTTGATATATCTGTATTGGACTATACGGTAAAGAAGTCAAAATTTGAAGGGATCAAACTTACTTATGGCAATAGTGATGATACTGCTTTCAATTACTCCGATTATCAGAATGCAGTGGAGTATGAAGATTATAAGGCAATACTTGCAAAAGGCATATCTGCCAATGATACGACATGTTTTATAGACAAGAAGACTGGCAACAACTACCGTATAAAGGTAAATAAGGATACGGGAGGAGATCCTTCTCTTTTTGAAGTGGGAGGATATCGTGATTATCAGACATCGGATGCTTCGGATGAAGCGGAAGAACAGACTTTGACATTCCAGCCGGTCATCGTAAACGACGTACAGAAGGCTGTGCTGGAAAAATTAGGCGATTCAGCCGAAGAGTCAGAAAAAGAGAAGCAGTGCTATGCTGTTTTTGCAGATGTTCAACTCAGTAAAAGTCAGGACTTCCATCAGGATTTATATAAAGGCGTTTGGCTTGGAGAAATATATCAGGATATAAAAACACCTTATTCAGTACTTCTCACATTAAAGGCCCGCTGTCAGGAAAATTATGATATGACATCATCCAATGAGGCGCCTTTGCGCTCTTACGATGCAGGACAGTGCGTAGGTATAATGAGAGGTCCGGGAAATGAATCAGGAGTAACTTATATTGAAAATTATGATGGAGAGGGGAATGACTCATGGGCACAGACGGTGGCTACTTATGCGTTCACTTCGGACAGCTGTGACAATTACGGACGCTTTTTTGATTATAACGGTACAGAAGAAGGAGGAGCCGATCAGTCCGGAAGATTTTCATTAAAGCTGATAGCGGAAAAAGACGGATATCCGATAGATAAACAATATGCAGGGAGAGGCCTTGTCGCTAAGTTCCTTTCGGAATACATCTATTTCATGGAGAACCGGAAAGCAGTTATTCTTACAGTGAGAATGAGCATTACACAGATAATCGGAATAGATTACTTGAAGAGATACCGTATAGGGAATTTTATCGGATTTGTTAATAAGGTATCATATACGCTTGGAGTAAATGGCTTGACCGATGTAACTATAGAACTTTACACTATTTAATATCAGGAAAATGGCAATACAGATTTTACAGCAGCCGCCTCAGATTTCATTCTCGGGCGATCCGATAATTGTTAAGGCTAAGACAACTTTAACAGGAAAAACATTTTTGCGCATCAAGCTAACCGTAAATGCAACCGCATATAGCACTATTGGCGAAAAAACGTATTCAGAAAACTATTCGTATGAGGTTGGGAATGACGGATTGGCAACCTTTAATATAGGCGAAACGATCAGAATGGCAATGGAAAGCAGCGTATCGGTAATTATATCGGATAATTTAATCGTACCAGTGTATTATGCGGTAAAATATACTCTTGCTTACAAGGAATCATATCTTGACGGCATGAATGAAATAGAGGAAGGGGAAATGACTTCAGGCCAATATAATGCTGTTACCGGTAGCCTTACCGAATACGAAAGGATGACAGCCGCAAACGCAGATACGACTACCATTATCGGAGATGGAAGAATTTTGAGCCGGAAGCCCGACGGCGACATGGTTCCTCAAGGAGTAAATCTGTATATTCCGGCAGTAGACAGATACAAGGAGGCTGTTTCTTATACCATAGTGCAGGGAGATGTCAAGAAAGAGCTCGTTTCTCCGTCGGGCGGAATACTTATTCCAGCTTCCATAATGATAGACACATCTTCTCTCCAAGAGGGCGAGTTTACGGTCAATACAGACCATGAAAATGGAAGGAAACGCTATATTGTCAAGCAGAGCCCAAACATGAGGCATTTCCTTTTTATGAACGGTTTCGGAGTTTTGGAAAGTGTTACTGCCGTAACGCGGGAATCCTTGTCGTATGATATTCAGAGCGAACTTTACACAGTTCCACAGGAAATAGACTTTCGTGAAACTACCCAGGTAATAAACTATGCGAAGACTCCAAATGCCGTATTTGGAATGAGCAGCGGATATGTAACTAGGGAGTGGGCAGAGTGGTGGCTTTCCGAGTTCGTAGTAACCCGAAAAGCCTGGATGCTGGAGGGAGGAATTTATCTTCCGGTTGCTATTATACCCGAAGAAACAAATGATCTTATAGACCGTAGCAAGCCGGGGCTTTTGTCGGTGAACTTCAGTGTAAGATATTCATTTGCCGGAGGACGATATAATTCATTTCTTCAGTAATGGATCTGTCTTCATGTTTTTTATTTTATTATTCAGTTCTATTATCTTACTTCTCAGCAGGCTGTTTTCTTCCAGAAGAACTTCTGTTTGAGTCAGAGGATATTCAAGCTCTGTTTCATTCCGGTCGATTATAAAGCAGGAAGGAGTAATATTCAGTACGTTGCACACATGAATCATGTCTTTAATTCGCATCAGGCTGTTCTCCTTTCTCCACGACCGGATTTCCCATTCTTTCAGTTCGCATTTCTTTTCAACGCTGCCTCTCGTCATACCCGTCAGACTTTCAGGCCCGAAAATATTGTTTATCCTTTCAGGATAGAAATGTATCATTTTCCAGTTTTCTGCTTTATAAAAGCTATATGGATGTATGTCTATTGGAGTCCCTGGATTGCGCAGGAAGAAATGATGCGTGCTTATCTGAAAATGATTACATATTCTCACCAAAGAATTTATCAGCAGATTACCGTCCGCATACGAGGAATTGAAATTTTTCAATCCTGCAATGTTTATCAGAGTCTGTTTGCTTATTCCAAGAACAGTATGCAGGCTATTCAAAAGCTCCCAGTTGGCTATCCATTCCCTTACAGGGCTGTTGCTGCGGATGTATTGAGGAGGGTCAGACTCCGACAATTGATGGTCGCAGCGTAATGATATTTTAAGTTTTCTGTTTTCCTGTGATAATCTGTATGCTTCTTCTTTATAATCACACAAAGCCTGTTTTAAGTCGTTCATTTCCTCCCATAGGCGAGGCGTGAATCCTTCTGTATTTATAGCGCTTGTATATTTGGGAGTAGGCTCGTTTTCGTCGGTAACAAAAACGTCCAGATCAATTCTATACTTGTTGCAGATGTCAATTAGCTTATGGACGCTGATTCCACCTATGTTCGGATTGATCCAGCGTGTTACTGTCGTCAAGGACACACCTATATCTTTGGCAAATGTTTCTTTATTAATTCCATCGCCAAGCCCGTTCGGGCCATATACCCACCGTATGTTTTCAGGGTGAAATATAATCGGTTTAAATTTATCTTCCGGAATTACGTATTTAAACCGATTTGCGACGAATCCCTCTTCGGGATTTGTTGTAATAAATCTGGATATGCTCATTCGAAAGACGTTGCATGTTTTTACGACTTCCTCGAATGATATATTGCTCTGATTAGCAACTCTTCTGCTATATATATAATCGTTCCCGTAAATGGCTTGCGAAGCGACATTAATGGTAATGCCCAATAAAGCCGGAAGCTTTTCAAATAGGGAAGAATTAAAATAATACATAAAATATCGGTTTAAATTTGTTAGTTTTTTGACGAATATGAACTTTTTTCGGTTTAAATTTGTATCTTCGTAGCGTAAAAATAACAAAAAACAACTAAAACTGCAAAACAGAGTATAGCCAATATATATCACAAGTATGGAAATGAGCATTATTCAAACATTATCCTTGAAGAAATTACGACCGATTCGTTTAGGGTTCAGTCGATATCTGGTAGATAAATATGGCATGAGTATGTCTACCGCTTACCAGAAAATACGCAATAATCGTGTCAAGCAATGGGAGCTTACAGGAATATCGGGTTGTGTGGCAGAATTTATGCCAGAATATGAAGGAAGATTGTGTGATTTTTATAAGACTTTATCTAAAAAAAGTCTGTTTGCGCAGTATATGAAAGACAAAGGCATGAGTACAAGTACCGTGTATGAGAGATTCCGCAGGTTCGACTTTTCCGAAATTGAGCTGAAAGGTTTCGAAAAGATATATAAGGAATATAAAGAGCAGATGGAGGACTAATTATGGAAGAAAAGTGGGAAGCACACACCTGCCTGAATGATGGTTTTTCAAGAATCGTCTTTGAAGACGGGAGAGAGATTACGGTAAAAAACGACGGAAAAACAGGATTTGAGTTTGTAGAGGAATATATTGCTGAAATGCAAAGAAATTATCCGTCCCATTTGGAAGCAGCCGACCAGAAGCTCCAGATGCGCTTAGGCAGATCATATAAGACTATCAAGACTATGCGCCGCAGATATATGTCAGAGTTGGCCTTAGTCAGCTTGAACTGTTGCTTCGGCATGGAAGACAGCATACTCGATCACAAAGGACCAGACGATTTTAATACTGAACATACATTATGCCCCGAACGCTATAATTGCCCGTTCAACGGGTTCAATCCGGCTTTTAAGGATAAAAAAAATAGTATGCTGCAATCCTATCTATGAATGTGGCCTTACCCGGACACAGGCTATTGTTGCAGACAAGTTGGTAAATACTTCTCTGACATACGAAGAAATAGCCGAAGAAATGGGATGTAGTTATTCTAATATAGACAATTTGCGGAAACGTATCTTTGCCATAACGGGCGTAGCTACAAGACCCGAACTTATGCTTCTGCTTAAAGGGAAAAGACTGGTATGACAAGATGTAAATCAGTATACGAGCAGAGATTTCATATCAAATATGTAGAAATCTCTATTTCTTACCTCGAGGAAACAATATGTATAAGCTGCGGAACACTGTCAAAGTCGGCCATGGACAAGCTGTTGGACGAACTGGAATGCGATGGATATGCAGACGGAGGAGAAGTTGAAGAGGATAAGATTTATCTTACTGGGGTTGATCCATGGATGTGCTGTCCGGACAACCTGAAAGAAATAATACAAGCCAAAATGGAAAGCATGAACTACGAGGTGAAATTCCTCTCTTAATCGTTTGACTATGATTTCTGATAAAGATGTTGATAAACTCAATGCGCTTCCGCTGCCCGACGTGATGCGCAACAACGGATACCTGCCCGCCTCTCAGACAGCCAGATCGGTGTTCTACCGCTGCCCGTTCCACCAGGAAAAGAACGGAAGCTTCTGCGTGAGCAAGTTCCCGCCAAAGGGAGAGCGCTATGCAGCCTTCAATTGCTTCGTATGCGGCGAGCAGAACCGTAGCAAGGGGGTAGGGGCCATCATGCTGCAGCAGCGGCTCCTGGAAAGGGCTGGAGAGAAACACGACTTCCTGGACGCGGTGAACCGGCTGGCCAAAGATTTCAACCTGATTATCGAGGGTGACTACAAGAACGGATTCTTCCACCGGGCACGCAAAACCGATCCGCAGCCGGAAGTGGATTTCCGTATCCGAGAGGGAGAGTTCACCCCCGCCGAGCTCCGTGCGCTGGGCTGCCAGGTGCTCCCCGTGTTCCGCGCCGGGAAAAACACAAGCGAAGGCCCCGAGCAGACAGCCGTGACCGATGAACACGGGAACAACCTGTTGCGCTGTTCGTTCAATCCCGACTTCTACCGTGGCGACATGCCGGCTCCCTTCGACAGCAACCAGCTAAGCACCATTTTCAATCTTTATCCGCTGGAAAGCTACGTCACACCCGAAAAGGCAGATGCCGACGGTGTGCTATCCAGCTACGAAGTGAAGTCCACACCTTCCTATCCGGTATTTCTGTTCCGCTACGAAGACGAGAACGGATGGTGGGCACGCAAGTACGAACCCTATTTCCGCGAAACGACCGATGCGGACGGCCGCCGCCAGCCCAACTACAAGTTTACCTGGTGGTACCAGGGAGGGAGCCGTCCGGAAGGATTCTATAAGGAAATCTACGGCGACACGGACGTAATGCGTGCCCTGCAGACCGGGCGTGTGGAAACCTCCGACAAGGAAGGACATCCCATCATCAACATGGAGAAAACCCGTGTAGACGAGCAGGGCCGGCGTACCCGCGCTTTTACCGACGTGTTCCGCCGGATTGTAATCTGCTCCGGCCCGCGCGATGCCATCAACGTGTACTTCCATAGCGACGCCCATGTGGTGTTTCCCCACTCCGAAAGCGTGGAGATTTCGCCGGAAACCATCCGCCGCCTGCTGGACATCTCCATGGAAGTGTTTGTGCTTTACGACATCGACCGCACCGGCATACGCGCCATGAACCGGCTGGCCCTGAAACACGTGGAACTGAAAGTGCTCTACCTGCCCGAAGACCTGTCCACCCAGTACAATACCCGCAGCGGGAAAGCCTGCAAGGATGCCGAAGAGTTCTTTAATTTCTATCCGGCAGTGATGCGCCGGAACGAAAGGCTCATGCACACCAACGTAAACCGCTACTTCGACGACCTGCTCAAGACCGCCCGGCGGATGCGTTTCTGGGACGTGCAGTACCAGACCAAAAAGCAGGAAGACGAAAGCAAGGTCGTGGTCCGGAAATACACCCTGAACTTCGACAACATGGCCCAGTTTCTTTCCGCCAACGGATTCTACAAATACACTGACGAAGCGGATACCACCAAGTTTGTGCACATCAGCAACAACATTGTCGATGTGGTGGAGGAGAGCCAGGCGCTGAGTGAAGCCAAGGAAATCATGAAGGACTTCCTGATATACAACTCACAGTATTACTCCGAGGAACTGAGCAATGCTATCAGTACCCAGAAGAAAATCGGACGCGACACCATGTCCGGCATTAAGAAAGTAGACCTGAACTTCATGTCGTGGGGGAAAGACTTCGACTATTTCTTTTTCCGCAACTGCGCCGTGAAGGTGACGGCCGACAGCATCGAGCCGGTGGACTATGTGGACCTTCCTTTCCATGTGAACCGCAAGGCCATTATTGACGCAGACTACCATCCGCTGAAGTACCCGCTGTTCACCATCGAGGAGAACCCCGAATATGCCGCACGTCAGGAACTGAACCGGCAGCGAATGGCCGACAAGCGGATGAACGAGAACGAGCGTCGCCACGAGGATGCGGAGTTCATCGCCTACCAGCGTCTGTACCGCTTCCTGCTGAAATTCCCGAAGGATATAGACCACATGCCTATCTGCATCCAGTGGCTGTACGACACCAGCCGCATACACTGGCGTAAGGAGGCCGAGGGATATCCGCTGACCGACATCGAGAAGCAGCGTCAGAACATGCACTTTGTCTGCAAGATTGCGCTCATGGGCTACATGCTGTCGCGCTACCGTACAGGTACCATGCAGAAGATGGGAGTCGTGACGGAGTACACCGTGGCCGACGAAGGGAAGAACAGCGGCGGTACCGGAAAAAGTTTCTTCCGCTCCTTCT
>ERZ772879.1184-NODE-1184-length-18641-cov-6.932207_pt1 | contig 18641 bp, 6 predicted proteins | sample MGYA00580582_ERZ772879 | MGnify/ENA primary metagenome ERZ772879 (study PRJEB29015, sample SAMEA2737682) | human gut metagenome | biome: human gut; feature: human-associated habitat; material: faeces | place: China | collected 2012 ... | reverse complement strand
TAAAAACAATATGAAATGTTAATGAAAACAAGAAAAAATATAGTATAAAACATACAATAATGACAAAAAAAATATAAAAAAGTTTTTTTAGTTTTTTTGATTTTAAATATGAATTATAATATTAATTAGAAGGAAATTAATAAAATTAGGAAGAGGTAAGGGAAATGATGAATAGGTTACTTAAGAGGGGAGTATCATTAATACTTTCAGCAGCAATGGTTTTTACATTGTGTCCACAGACACAACTATTTAGTATTAAAGCTGCAGAAAGCGATGATACTCCTTATGTAATTTCAAAGGGGAGACCGGTTTATGCAAGCTCACAGAATGGTGATGGAAGTGGACCTGAAAAAGCAGTTGATGATGACATAACTACAAGATGGCAGGCAGCACAGAGTGATAAAGATGAATGGTTTTATGTTGATTTAGGAAAGAAAACGGATATTGACCATATTTATATTCAGTGGGAAGCTGCGTATGCTAAAAGGTATGAAATACAGTTATCAGATGATGAAGAAAACTGGACAACTGTATATGAAAAAGGTACTAAGCCGGGTGCATTTGTAAATATGGCAGTGTCATATGAAATTAAGTATGATGATAATAATAAGTGCTTTTATGCAGCAGCTAATTGGACTAGTGTGGATAATGCAGTATACAGAGTAACAGAGAATGATGAAATTGCTTCAGCTCCTGATAATTACAAATTCACAGGACATGGAGTTGCAGGAGGACAAATAAAACTTGATGAGGGAAAGCATACAATAAAGGTTACGGCATTATCTAAAGATGATGGAAAAGAACTTGGATCAGGAACATGCGAAATTGATGTGTCTATTGGAAATAAAGGAAACAATGGAGTAGAGGTTGATTCTTCAGCAAATCTTAAACAGACTATTAATAAAGAAGATATGAGTGCAACATCTGCAAGATATGTAAAGATGCTTTGTACAGAGAGAGCAACTAACTATGGAGTTTCAATGTTTGAATTTCAGGTATATGGAACAGATGGTGTTGTAAAAAGACCAGTAAATTACGGAGAAAACATCGCACTTAATAAAGAAACAAAAACATCAGGCCTAAAAGATGAATGGTGGATGTATGATAAAGAAGGAAATTTATTACAAAAGGAACTTGATAAAGTAGTTGGAAAGAATGCAGTAGATGGTGATATGAATACATCATTCTCATCTAAAAATGATATTAATCAGTGGTTGAGTGTAGATTTAGGTGACAGTTATGATATAGGTCGTATATCTGTTACATGGACGGGTGATGCAGGAAAAGTATATGATTATCAGGTATCAAATGACGATAAAAATTGGACAAGCATATATAGAAATGTTAAAGGAACACCTAATTCTACGGATAATAGACAGGTATATGCACAGAATGTAAGATATGTTCGTGTCTTAGCGTATAGTAAAGTTGAAAAGGGAAGTGGAATAGGGATTTCAGAATTAGAAGTACATAAATATAAAGAAGGTGATGAAAAACCTGCAATTAATTTACCTGAATTACCAAAGACAACGACAAAGACAGCAGGTAAAGCAACGTATATTTCTAATGATATGTATTTGGAACAGGCAAAAGTTCCGTATTATAAGACAGATAATGTAAAGGCACCTATAGAAAGTAATGACTGGTGGCAGTCAATGCTTATAAAGAAGTTTGGCAATACAATTTGTACAATGCCTTTTAAAGTTAGATTTTCAACAAAAGGATTAAGTGTTCTTACAGCTACAGACGGATGGCTTCAGGATCATGCAGCTACAGCTGTAAATTTATCTGTTATTTCAGAAACAACACCTGACTTTTATATTTTGCCGGAAAATTTAGACACAGATACAGCTTGTGATAAAGTAGCCGGTTATAGTGATTTTTCAGTTACGGCACAGTTAGCAGATGATAATCATGTAGCTATGACAAGTACGTTTGTAAAAGGCTCACCATATATATATAACGAATTTGGTGATACTGAAGCATTTACAATATCATCGTCTTCTATAACATCTATATTTGATGGAAATGGAAAAGAAATACTTGCAAGTGGTTCTGTTACAACAGACCATATTGGACTTGAAATTACTGATGATGATAATAAAGATAAAACAAAAACATCAAAAAGTTATTATTGTTTATCGGTTCCAGAAGGAACAGTATTTAAAAAAGTAGGAAATAATATTAAAGTTGAATTTGCAAATAAAAATAGCTACATGTCAGTTGGAACAATGACATCAAAAGACCAGATCGAAAAGTTTTATAAACATGGTTATGCATTTGTAGATAAAACATCAGTTACATATAATTATGATGATGACAATGCAAAAATGACATCAGATTATAAAGTAACAACAAAAGTTAAAAGAACAGGTTTTAATGACACAACATTTATGTGTATGATGCCACATCAGTGGAAATATTCTTCAAAGAATGGAAGTGAATTTGCTACATATCCGTCAGTAAGAGGAGATATGAAGGCAATAGAAAGTAATGAATTTACTACAGTATCTGATTTCTCAGGCTTAATAGCTATATTTGCTAAGCCAAATGGAGAAAAAGATGCAGATGGAACAGCTACATTTGATACAGACGCGGTAGCGAGATATCTTAAGGATTTGGAAAATTCAACAAAGAATATTACACCTGCTGCAGATGCTTATTGGGAAGGTAAGAATTTACATCCTCTTGCAATGGGTGTAATAATGGCAGATCAGATTGGAAATATTGAATTAAAAGAAGTTTTCTTACAAAGACTGAAAGCAAGATTAGTAGACTGGTTTACATACGATGGAAAAAATGACATAAGTTATTTTGTCTATAATGAAGCATGGGGAACTATTTATTATAAAGAAAGTGAATTTGGTGCTAATGCAGCTATCTGTGACCATCATTTCACATATGGATATTTTGTATTTAGCGCAACGGTATTGGCTACATACGATAAAGAATTCTACAATGATTATAAGGATATGATTGAGACTCTTATAAGAGATTATGCAAATCCTACAGCAGACAGTGAATATTGCAGATTCAGAGATTACGATTTGTATGAAGGACATTCATGGGCAGGTGGATATGCAGATAATGATTCAGGTAATAATCAGGAGTCAGCATCAGAATCATTATTCAGCTGGATTGGAATGTATCTTTGGGGAGTACTTACGGAACAGGATTCATACAGGGATGCAGGAATATTTGGATTTACAAATGAAATGGAAACTGTAAAGCAGTATTGGTTTGACTATGATAGAAAAACAGATACTGATGGAAATGTTACTAATAGTAATTGGGTTTCAGATTATCCATATCAGGTAGTTGCTCAAGTTTATGGAGCAATTAACTTCTATGGAACTTTCTTTGGCGGACAGCCATTATATTGTTATGGTATTCATTGGTTACCAATTTCTGAATATCTAACATACTATGGAACAAACCAGACAAGATGTGCACAAATATATCAGGGATTGTTAGATGACACTGATAAGGCAATTGAATATGCAGCAATAGATGCTAAAGCAGAAGGTAAATCTGAAGAAGAAATTGAAAAAATTAAAAATGATTATACAAGAGCTGATACAGGTTGGCAGCATATTACATGGCCATATCTGGCTCTTACAAATCCAACTTTAGCAATTGATAAATTCTTAAAGAATGATACTAAAGTACAGAAAACAGATAATGCATTAACATATTGGTATATTAATGCGCTTAAGGAAATCGGTGTAAGAAGTTCAGATTACAAGATTACAGGAATAGGAATAGCCGGAACAGTATATTATAAAGACAGTGAAAAGAAATACACTGCTGAAGTTTATAATCCTACAGGAGAAAGAAAAACAGCATATGTAAGGGATAATAAAGGAAAAGAAGTAGGAACTGTTGAAGTGGGAGCTAATTCACTTATAAGTTTTGAAATTAAAGGTAAAGGATTTAGCTATAAGCAGATGTCAGCACCTACTATTAAAGCTACATCATTAGCATTTAAGGATGTTACTGAAAATATTTCAGGAACAAAAGAATTTGATGATACACAGTTAGTAGAGTTAGAGTGTGCAGATGAAGGAGCAACTATTTACTATACAACAGATGGTAAAGCACCAAGTAATGAATCTACTAAGTATACAAAAGGTGATAAAATACTTGTATCAAGTGATACAACTTTAAAAGCTGTTACAGTAAAGGAAAATTGTATTAATTCATCGTATGCAGCAGCAACATTTAAAATCAAAGGAGAAGCAATTCAGGATGATACAAATGTTGCGTTGAACAAAACTGTTACAGCAAGCAGTGAAGATGGTGGTAATACAGCAGCAAATTCAGTTGATGGTAAAGAAGATACAAGATGGCAGGCAAAAGCAGATGATACAAATGAATGGATTCAGGTTGATTTAGGCAGAGTCAGAGTAGTTAACACTGTAAAGGCAAAATGGGAAGCAGCTTATGCAGCAACATATGAGGTTCAGACATCAGTTGATGGAAAAACATGGAACATAGTTGCTACTGAAAATGGTGGAACAGGTTATATAACAACGACATTTGAAGCAACAAATGCAAGATATGTAAGAATACAGACAACATCAAGAGCAACAACTTATGGATGTTCAATCTATGAATTTGAAGTTTATGGTGCACGTCAGACTAATAAACCTACATTATCAATTGAGAGTGGAACATATGATGATGCACAGCAGGTTACTATGGAAACAGATGTAAAGGGTGCAGAAATCAAATATACATTAGATGGAAGCGAACCTACGGAAGATTCACAGACATACATTGAACCTATTACAATAAGTGAATCTTCTTACATTAAAGCTGTAACTTACAGAAAAGGAATGACTTTATCTGATGCAACAGAAGCAGAAGTAATTATAAAGGGAACTTTAGGAATTAATAAGAAAGAAGCGTCAATTCCAAGAGATGGACAATTACAGTTGAATGGATTAAGCGATGAAAAGATAACATGGGAATCATCTGATAGTAAAATTGCAACTGTAGATAAAGATGGACTTGTAAAAGGTGTTTCTGTAGGTGATGTAGAAATAATTGCATCAATTGAAAATGGTAAAACAAAAACATGTAAGGTTACTGTAGTTGAACCAATTCCAATTACAAAGATAACCTTATCTGAAACAGAAGTAACACTTAAGAAAAAAGAGCAGGTTTCATTAGAAGCAGAGATAGAGCCTGAAAATACTACTGATAGTAAAGCTCTTACATGGACTTCAGAAGATGATAGCATTGCTTCTGTAGATGATAAAGGAAAAGTAACTGCAAATGCAGTAGGAACTACAAAAATAACAGCCAAAGCAGGAAAAGTATTTGCAGAATGTACAATAACTGTAAGAGATGTTACAACAGAAGAAATGCTTGTAGATGAAAACTTTAACCTCGCTTTACATAAGAATGTTGAAGTATCTTCTCTATATACTAAAGAGGGAAGTCAGACAACAGATATCCTTACAAATGGAGTCCTTACAGATAATATATCATATGAAACAGACTGGGATAAAACAAGAACATATGAATACGTTCTTGTTGATTTAGGAAAGAATTATACAATAGAAACATTAAATAAGGTCGCAATTAAATTTAGTGCTGAAAATACTGCAGCTGAGAATATGTCAGTTCAGTTCTCAAATAATGGCGTTGATTATGTAACAGCATATGAAAATACTGCTCTTAAGTATAGTGATTCAAAAGAAGGATTATTTACATTTGACACAAATGTAAATACAAGTGAAATGTCTAGTGTAAGATATGTTAAGTTCTATATGAAGGGACATAAAGACTGGGGATTCCAGATGAAAGAAGTTGCGGTCTTTAGTACAGAACAGAATGCTAAAGAAGTTGAATTTGGTACATGTACTCCTCCGGCAGATTTCGCAGTAACAACACAAGATTTTTCTCAGATTACATATACTATTACACCGGCAGAAGGACAGGAAGATTACACATACGCAATTTGGATTGATGGAGTACGTATGGGAGAACCTGTAAAAGCAGGAACGTATAAATTAGATGGAATAACAGATGGAGAACATGTAGTTGAAGTGCACTCATATTGTAAATTTAAGGATAATGACTACATTGCTTCAAAAGAAGGAATTTCAAGAACAATATCAATTGATGATGGAACTTTGTATAAACGTTTAAATACAAAAAGAAATATTGCAAAAGGTTGTAGTATTTCATTAGATTCAGTTTATTCAGGAGAGGGAAGTCAGGATACAAGTGTCTTAACAGATGGAGAAATATCACAGGCATTGGATAAGGTAGTTGAATCGGTATGGGGCGAAAAAACAGCTGTTATAAATCTTGATTTAGGAAAAGATTACAAAAAAGACCAGATAGACGGAGTACTTTTAGCATTCAAAAATGGAGATACTTATGGTAAAAAATACACTGTAGAATTTTCAGAAGATGGCAAAAACTTTGAACAGGTGGCAACTATTGAAAATAGTGAATTTAAAAATTATTTTGAAAATAAGTTGGATATGTCATTATATAGTCATAGTAAGGTAAGATATGTTAGATTTAATTTACTTGAAGGAGCTACAGGTTGGGGATATCAGATATCTGAAGTAGCTGTATTTGATAAAGGATTCTACAAAGTAACAATTGATGGAAATGTTAAAAAAGTAAAGAATGGAGAAACAATTACCTTACCTGATGTAAATTCTGAGGGTACAAATAAACTTGGATATTATGATGTTGAAAATGATGAAACAGCAGCACCCGGAGCTACATATCTTGTAACAAAAGATGCTAAATTTGAAACAATTAATATGACAGTTAATTTGTTAAATGGAGCAAGCATGAGATTTTCGGAACCGTCAGGTTTAAGATTCCAGGCAAAAGTTACAACAGATAATGATGGACTTCTTGAACAGAACGCAGATGGTATAGGAAAACTTGTTACAACAGGAACTCTTATAAGTACAAGAGACTTGTATAATGATAACGGTGAGAAACTTGAACTAGATAGTAAATATACTAAGATTAACATTGTAAATACAGGCTGGTATGATGCTAATAAGAATAAGGATTATACTGATGATGTCGGAAATTACTGTGGTTCAATTGTAAAGATTGCTAAATCAAATTATAAGAGAGAATTTATTGCAAAAGCTTATGCTACTATAAATTATACTTATTATAATTCAGATAATGGTAACAGCAGCGTAACAGTATATTCAACTACAACTGATAAGAATGAAAATGAGATTGATGTAGTTGGAAGAACAATAAATTATGTTGCAACAGCTATAAAGAATTCAATAACATATTATAATTCATTACCTGAAAATGCCAGAAAATACGTTGATATGTATTTAGATGTTTCAGAAGAAAATACAAGCGAAGAATAATGTTTAAAAACTGGTTATAAATTTGGGCTACCCACATATTTGACAAAGAACCAAAAAACTCTCCTACAAAATGAACTCATAATGTAGGAGAGTTTTGAAGTTATTGCTTTTTCATTCTACATATCGATGATATTATCATCTGGAATTACTAAAGCACATATAATATAAATTATTATACCTGAGCCATAGAAGAGTGAGAGAATAGCCCATATAAGACGTACAACTGTAACGTCAATATTAAGATATTCAGCAAGTCCTCCACATACTCCGGCAAGCTTTTTATTTTTTGATGATTTGTATAATTTACGCTTCATAACTACCTCCGTATAAAGCAATTTTAAAGTAAATAATTAGTAAACCATAGCTTCTTCTTCACCTGTAACAACTCTTAATGCACCCTGAGCAAGAGCAAGTAATTCATCTTCACCAGGATAAATTGTAACAGGAGCAATCCATTCAACAGCAGCCTTCATATCTTCCTGAGTTTTAGCATTGTAAGCAATACCACCTGTTAAGATAATCTGATCAACTTTTCCACCGAGAACTACAGACATAGCACCGATTTCTTTGCATAACTGATAATGGAATGCATCAACTACAGCCTTAGCTGTTTCGTTGCCGTCAGCAATCATCTTCATTAAGTCTCTCATGTCGTTTGAACCAACATAAGCATTGAAACCACCGTTACCATTAATCATTTTTCCAACTTCTGCCTGAGTGTATTTTCCACTAAAGCAAGCCTTCATCAATGAACCTGAAGGAAGTCCGCCTGAACGTTCAGGTGAGAATGGGCCGTCACCATCTAATGCATTTGCAACATCAACAACTTTACCATTCTTATGAGCACCAACTGATACTCCGCCACCCATATGAACAACGATTAAATTTAAATCTTCGTATTTCTTACCAACTTCTTTTGCATATCTCTTAGCAACAGCTTTCTGGTTTAATGCATGGAAGATTGAAATTCTAGGGAATAATGGATGTCCTGATAATCTTGCAACATCAGCTAATTCATCAACTACAACAGGATCAACGATATATGATGGAACGTTAATCTGTGCTGCAATTTCATGAGCAAGAATACCACCAAGGTTTGATGCATGCTGTCCCTGCTTACCAATCTTTAAATCTTCAAGTAATTCAGGAGTAGTAGCATATGTACCACCTGGAATTGGCTTTAATAAACCACCACGACCTACAACAACATCAATAGTTGAAAGGTCAACATTCTTTTCTTCTAAGACTTTTAAAATAACTTCTTTACGGAAGTCCTTCTGATCATAAATTGTTGCGTACTGCGCAATTTCTTCAGTTGAATGTCTTAAAGTTTCTTCCATAAGCTGTGTTTCATCTTCGTAAACACCGATTTTAGTAGAAGTAGAACCCGGGTTGATAATTAATATTTTGTATGACATTTTGATACCTCCAAATTATTTCATTGCTTCAGCAACTATAGCTGCTAATGCAATTGAATTTACTTTAACTTCAAATTCATCAGAACGTGATGTTAAAATAACAGGAGCTTTTGTACCTGTTAAAATGTTACCGTTTTTAACATCAGCTGTATGAACTAAACATTTATATGTGATATTACCTGCCTGAATATCAGGGAATAATAATACATCAGCATCGCCAACAATTTTTCTGCCAGTTGTTCCCTTATGGAAAGCAGCTTCAGGTTCGATAGCAAGATCAAGTGAAAGTGGTCCGTCAACGATACATCCTGTGATTTCTCCATTTTCATTCATCTTAGTAAGTGCTTCAGCATCTACTGTACATGGCATTTTAGGATTTACAACTTCAACAGCTGCAAGAGGAGCTACCTTAGGGCACTCGATTCCGCATGCATGTGCAATTTCAACTGTGTTCTTAATAATCTGAGCCTTTGTATCAAGGTCAGGATAAGGAACAAATGCAACATCTGATAAGAATAACAAATGATCGATACCCTTAACATCAAATACGCAAACATGTGATAATGTTTTGTCAGTTCTAAGACCAACTTCTTTATCTAATACACTCTTAAGGAATGATTTTGTATCAATAAGACCTTTCATGTACATATCAGCTTTTCCGTCATGAACTAATTTTACAGCTGTTCTTGCTGCTTCAGTTGGGTCAACAACATTGATGATTTCAAATTCATCTGCATTCATCTTTAAAACACTGGCAATTGTACGAATCTTTGCTTCATCACCAACTAAAATAGCTTCAGCAATATTTCTGTCTTTTGCTGCCTTAACTGCTTCTAAAACTGCATCATCCTGTGCACAGGCAACAGCAACCTTTTTCATAGGGCATTCTGCAACCTTTGCAAGTAAATCGTCAAAACTTTTTGTCATTTTGTTTACCTCTTCAATATTTATAAATTTTTTTTGGATTTATATCCTGTGCTTAACCACTTTAAATAGTAGCACGGTATATTTGACAGGTCAAGAAATAGAAAGAAAAATAAAGAAACTTCCTTATAGATATGTAAAATTAAAATTAAAAATAAAAAAAACCTTAATAAAATAGAAGTACTTGTTTATATTTTTTGTTTTGTTATAAATATAGATGGGAAGGCGAAAATAGGTTATTAGAAAATCATGAAAATAATAAAATGTGGGGAGAACTAAAAAGAGGATAGGAGAGTGTTATGAGAAAAAAATTAAGTAAGGTAATGGCATTAATATGCGTTGCTACAATTACAGTAACAAGTATGCCTTATTTGTCTGATTCGACTAAAGGTGCAATTATGGACTTTAGTGCTGAAAACAGTTCAGTAATGGTAGACAAAGGCGGATATAAGAAAGAAGTCTATGGTGTTGGTACAGACGACTGGGGAGTAACATGGACAGATAGAAAAAACAATTTACCTACAAGAACAACATATTTAACAGATAATTACAAAGAAACAGTTGGAACAGTACCTACAAATGATTGGGCGAGCTCAGTTGTATTTGACAAATATTCAGAATCGTTGTACGCACATCCACTAGCATACCGTGCAGCAAGTAATGGAATGCAGATGGCATCACCGGCGGTTACTAGTGGTACATCATATGTAGATGGAGAGCCTACAGTAGAAAGTCTTTTAGAAGATAATACAGTGGAACTTGTTATCGGAGGGAATAACTTTAGTGCAAAGGATGCAAAAGTTGATAAAACTACAGACTGGACATATGATATATTGATGGAGAACAATGCTTCAACATCAAGCATAATGGCGACAATCGGAAAAGGAACACCATATGCTTATTACAATTTTAAAAATGTAGAACCTACCATTTCACTTGGAGCAGGTGGAACAGATCTTGCGATATATAAAAATTCAACATCTTCAAATATTTTAGGGGTAAGTCTTAAGAACAGGAAAGACGGAAAGACACATTACTACTTAATCAGTGCACCAAGTGGTACAACATGGGTTAATGCGGGTGGAAAACTCACTGCAAAAATGCCTACAGGAAAAAGCTACATGTCAGTTGCAATATTACCTGACGGAAGTGATAATGCATTTGAATTATATAAAAAATATGCGTTTAACTTTATTACAGATACAAAGGTTGAGTGGAAATATCTTAAAAATTCTTCAAAAGTAGTTACAAAGTATAATGTAATTACAAAGAACATGGAAACAGGAGCAAACGGTGGGGACACAATTATTGCTTTATATCCTCATCAGTGGAGATATACTAACAGTAAATTTACAGGATATACATATGAAACAATCAGAGGAACAATGAAAACAGTTGTTGGAACAAGCTATTCTACAACAATGCAGTATAATGGAATACTTTCAGCGCTTCCTGTAACAAAGGATGAGAAAACTATTGGGGAAATCAAAAATCAGCTCGGATATCTTTATTCATACAGAAAGACAAAGGCTGACCCAAAATGGATTTGTTTCTTAGAAGGTCAGTATGGCGGATATGATACATACTGGGTAGGAAAAAATCTTAATACATTATCAGATGCAATATGGCTTGCAGACCAGTTTAAAGATAACGACATGAAGACTATGACAAATGACATGGTTGAAGGTGTTGAAGATTATTTGGAATTTTGGTTTGACCCATATCAGGCATATATAAACGGTCAGTATAAAGATGACTACTTCTATTATGATGAACAGTATGGAACACTTATTGGCTATCCTACATCATATGATTCAGATAAGCAGGTAAATGACCACCATTTCCATTACGGATACTGGATAAAGGCAGCTGCAACAGTTGCAATGAAAGATCCACAGTGGGCAAAAGAGTGGGGCGGAATGGTTTATGAAATGATAGGCGATATAGCAAATGCAAATAGAGATGGTAGCGGCTATAACAAAAACAGCGAGACAAGATATCCGTTTTTAAGAAATTTTGATATATACGAAGGTCATTCATGGGCATCAGGAGTTGCCAACTATGAATTTGATGAAAATGGTGTATTAGCTGAAAATGGTGGACTTTCAGGTGGTAACAACCAGGAATCATCATCAGAGTCAGTAAATGCATGGTCTTCACTTATTCTTTGGGGAGAAGCTGTTGGCGATGAAAGAATCAGAGACCTTGGAATTTACATGTACACAACAGAAATAGCTGCAATTGAAGACTATTATTACGATGTACATGATGAAATTTTCACAAAGGAATACAAAGATAGTAATAATTATAATATCCAGACAGTAACAAGATTGTTTGGCGGAAGATATGACCATACAGCATGGTGGACAGAAAATCCAATAGAAGTAACAACAATTACAATGCTTCCGATATCAGGGGCAACACTTTATATGGGTAAATATAAAGAGAAAGTTAAGGCAGTAGTTGACAGCATAGGAGAAAACAGTAAGCAGTGGACTCATTTTGTAAATAACAAAGAGCAGATTTGCGCTACTTATGGCAAAGGTGATATGCTTACTGATCCTAAGACAAATCAGGACGTGGTTGCTGAATATTATGCATACTATGACCCGGATGCAGCACTTGCAAAAGTTGATTTAAGTGATAGCGGAAAAGTTGAAAATGGTGAATCAAGAGCACATACATTAGCTTATATTACAAGTTTGAAAGAATATGGAAACCAGAATTTTGATATAACAGGAAGTACTCCATTTTCAGTTGTATTAGAGAAAAATGGAGTTAAGACTTACGTTGTAGAAAATCACACAGATAAGACACAAAGAACATATTTCTCAGATAAGACATATGTTGATGTACCGGCAAATTCAGTTTATGCAGGTGGAAAGAGCGGAGATGAAGAAAATCCAAATACGGACGATACACAGGAAACAACAAAGCCTGAAGCAACTACAGCAAAACAGAGTGAAACTACAACAAAAGAAGAGACAACAACTAAAAAACAGGAAGAGACAGTAAGTAAAGAACAAACAACAACTGACAAGTTGCATGAATCTACAACAGAGCAGATACAAGTTACAACAAAAGACGAAATTAAAGAAAATCAGTCAACAAAAGATAATAACCATTCAGATGTGACAACAACTGCGAATAAAGAAGGTTTTAGTATAGGTGGATTGGGTAATGATGAAAAATATCAGGCACCTGGTAAAGTTAAAAAACTTAAAGTAAAGAAGAAAAGCCTTAAGAAGATTCGCCTAAGTTGGAAAAAAGTAAGTGGTGCAAACGGATATCAGGTTTCTGTAAAAGTTAGAAAGAAAGGCAAATTTAAAGTTGTAAAGACAATAAGAAAAAATAAAAATAAATATATTAGACGCAAATATAGAAATAAAATTATTTATGTTAAGGTAAGAGCGTACAAAATAGTTGCCGGAAATAAAATTTATGGAAAATATTCTGCTGTTAAAAAGTATAAAAACAAATAATTAAGTAAAGCCATTATTAAGGATGATTAGCACAAAATGTTCTTGGTAATGGCTTTTTATTTGAAAAAATAAAGTATAAAACTTATGAAAAACTCAACAAAATGCGACGAAACTATTGACTTTCACTCACTAAACTGATAAAGTGAGAGCTGTTAAAAACGTTTCAAAACGTAAGATAAATTAAATATGGGAGGTTTTACAATGAAAAGCAGGTTGCTAAAGGGGATTTCCTGTCTGCTTGCTTGTGTGATGTTGTTGGAGGCTACATTACTGTACTTTTCAAAAGATGTTTATTCCAACGAAAATGTAATTGCACTAAAGAAAGAGGCAGTGAAATGGATTGAAGACAGTCAGAATGAGGATGGCTCATGGGGGAAGAGTTTAGGTATATATAATACAGCAGAAGTATTAAAATATACAGGAAAACAAAATCTTTCAGGGGATGTCAGAGAGAAAGCCGTAAAATATCTTGATACGGCGTATGAAAATAACAATGACGATCTATATAGAAAAAATTCCATTAATGAAATAACAACAGAAGATAAAATAAAAAAAATAATTAAAATGCAAAACAATGACGGAAGTTTCAGTGTAAGCGATGAATACAAAGGTGACACATTTGATACACTTCTTGCACTTGAAGCAATGCTAAGCAGCGAATTGATGAATAAAAAGTCAATGGAAAAGGCTGTTTTATTTGTTTTGTCAAACCAGAAAGAAGATGGTAGTTTTTCATACACCGGCAAAAAAGATGGTGGAGTATACATAACTGCATATGCAGCTTTTATATTAAAAAAATACATCAGCGAAAATGGTGGAAAAGAAAGTGAAAAGCTTGCCCTTAACAGAGCAAATGAGTATCTTATTTCAAAGGAAAGTGAAATAATCGGAAATGATGAAGAATCATTAATGAATTTATTAATGATTACAATTGCGCTGACAGAGATTAATGCAAATAGAACATTACAGAGGATTGAAAAAGCAGGAAAAGAAATAAAACAGGATGGAAGTCTTAATCAAGATGAATGTTTAACAGCAATGTTTGTTTACGCAATAGATGAATATCTTACATTTGTCAGGGATGAATCAGTTATATCGGGTCCCCAAATAACAGGTATAGTAATAAATTCAGATGAAAACATAACCGCATACACAGATATAAAAGTTGTTCCGGAAATAATTGGGATAAATGATGAAAAACATGAAGTGTCTGTGTGTATGGGAAACGCAAGCACAGCTTATGTAAAAGGAACAGAAACTGACGACGGATATGTAATTAATACAAAAAACATGAAACCGGGTGAATATTACATTGTTACAATGGTTACGAATAAAGAAAGCGGACAGGTTTTGGCAATAAAAAGAAAACAGGTAGAAATCAGTGAAGGAATTAAAATATTTAAATCAGTTCTTAATTATTCACCAAAGGCTGTTTCCGTAAATACGAAAAAAGAAATTAAGTTTAAGTTAAAGGCAGAAATGGGAACAAATACAGATACGGACATTGATATAAACATAAATGTTGAAAATCAGAATGGAGAAAATGTTTATAAAGACAATCATAGTATTGAGGCAGGCACAAATACAAAATACATTGAATGCAATGATTTTTCATTTATATCACAGGCAAATACAGCTGATTTATATACAGTAACAGTAAGGTATAAGAATAAAAATATGGTTATTAAAACCGATAGAGCGCTGATAAAAGTTTTTGATGAAGAAAATGAAAACAGAATTGACATAAAATACGAGGCTGATAAAGATGAAATAACTGACGATGATAAATATGTAAATGTTAAGTTTGATATGCAGGGAATTGGTCTTTCGGAAAATATAAAAAGAAGACCGATGGATATAGTTATCATATTGGATAATTCCGCGAGTATGGGTGATAAAGATTGGAAAAATGCGGTAGAAGGGGCAAGAATAATAACTAACTATATTCAACCGGAAGACAGAGTGTTAATAAGGTACATTAACTTAAATAATCCGGCATGCAAGTTTATAAGTGATAAGAAAAGTTTGAATCAGGTTCTGGATAATGTTAACAAAAACATAAATTATTGGGGCGGAACACCTATATACAGTTCAATAAATAATTCGATAAATGATTTTAAAAATTCCGAAAACAGAGACAAGGTAATATATCTGTTTTCAGATGGAGAACGTTCAGCAGATTCAGGAACACTTAATGTTAAACAAATCACGGAACAGAACATAACAATATATTCAGTCTTTCTTGAATCTAATGCATCAGAAAGCAGCAGAGCGGAGGCAAAAAAGACAATGCAGTACATTGCCGACATATCAGACGGTGTGGCATTATCTGCACCGACAAATGATGAAATAGCAGAATGTGTGGCAAAACTTGCAAACGACATATTCATGGTTGCGGGTAAAAACATAGAACTTAAGATGAAATTAAATAAAGACATAAATCCTGATGATATTGAGTTCAGTAATGCCCCTGATGAAATAATAAAAAATGATGATGGCACAAATACACTCTTATTTAAGACGGGCTACATAAGCGTAGGTCAGGATAATAATATGGAAATGAAAATGCCGGTAAGTGTTTCAGGCAATGAAGAAATAATTAATCTTATGGATGAGATAACACTTTCATACACAAATGAAAATGATGAAAAGGTTGAGCTTAAACTTGATCCTTTAACCATAAAACGAAAAATTACAACTGAAATTGTTGAAACGGAACCTGAGACAAAACAGAGTACAGAAGAAGCAGTAGATAAAAAGGGAATATATGCCAAAAATGTTATCCCAAAGGAAAGTGACGAGCAGGGCAAAGCCATTAAGGGAAATGTAAGTGTGGACAACACGGATATGGAAACAGGAGATACTGCAAAAATTTCTTATGTAATCGAAAATAAAGGACAGGAAAAGGAAAACGGCATTTTAAAAATAAGTGCAATAAACATAAAGAACAAAAATGTAACTGAATTGGAAAATAAGGAAGTAGAAATCGGACAGGGAGATAAAATTACTGAAACCATAGATACAGACACTTCATTACTTGGAGAAGGAAATTTCTTAATCATATATCAGTTTGTGACGGATGATGAAGTAATTCTGATGGATGAGGCAGGATTTAAACTTACAGACCATGCTTATAATTTTAAAATTCAGTGTACCGATGGTGGAAGTGTTGTTTCAAAGTTTATGGAAACTTATAAGGAAGGACAAACCATAAGCCTTGAGGCAAAAGCAGACGATGGATATATATTTGCAGGATGGGAGTGTGACTATGGAGCATTCTCTGACAGGTATGATAAATCTACAATGTTCACAATGCCGGGTAATGATGTAACGGTAAAAGCCGTATTTGCAAAAAAGAAAAATATGGAAAATCACGACAACAGTATTAGTGAATCCGTAACAAAAGATAATAGCGGTGAAAACCCGGGCAATGAAATTACAACACAAAAAGCCGTGAAAAAAGATGGAAATTCAAATGTTAAAGGCAGGTCGGAAAAGTCAGAAAAGAATTATGCCACAACAAAGAAAAAGCATGAGAAGAATGCCAATATAAGTGGTAAACATAAAAAGGGGTATGGTAAGAATGACAGCATTAAGAAAAATAGTGATGGCATAAAAACATACAACGTGGATGAAAATAATCAAAACAATAAAGAAATAAAATCAGGTTCACCCGTAAAAACCGGTGATTTTGAAACAAGAAAAACAATTGCAGCATTGATGATTATTCAGTTCATTTCAATTATAGTCATTATATTTATGGCAGGAAAAAAGGAAAAAGAAGAACAATAGGGGTTAAAAAATGTATAAAGAGAAAAAATTTAACAGGGTTTTAAGTTTTATTCTGATAGTGGCAATGGTGACAGTGTCAATGTATGTGCCGGGAATAAAGCAGAATACCACTAAAAGTTCAGACATAAATGAAGTGTATCAGTTAAGTGAAGCAGAAGTTAAAACACAATCTGCAAAAAATGCTGAGAAGTTAAAAACATATATGTCTGAAAGTGTAAATAAAGTAAAATCAAAAAAAGAAACCGCAGAAAGTCTTAAAAATATTCTTGAATATGTGTCGGAACTTAAAAAATCTGTTACAGATGAAATGAACAAGGCACAAAAATATGCTAAAGAAGAAAATCTTAAAACAGTATTAAAGAGAGTAGAAGAAAGCAGAAAAGAAGTTAGCAAAGACTTTGCAGATACAGAAAATGACATAAACAGAGTGATAAAACTTTGTGACAAAAAAGATGTAAGCAACAAAGAACTAGATAATGAATACGCTAATCTTACGGATGAAGTCAGAAAGATAACGGAAAATGAAGACATAGAAACAAAAGTGCCCGATAAACCACATCAGACATCTAAAAGTTATGATGTAAGTGAAAGTGTAGGAAAACAGACACCGGATAGCAGTTTGTACACGATATCTTTGTTAAAGAAAATAGAAAACGGAGAGTGTGATGGAGATAGCACACAGGATGAAGCATTAATTTTAAGTGATGAGGCTAAAAAGATAGCCGATACGCTAAATACTCCGTATGAAATATATAAATATGTAAAAGATACAGTAGATTTTAAGCCTTATTACGGTTTAAGATATGGTGCTACAGGTACATTTACATGTAAGGTGGGAAATGATTATGATACGGCATCGCTTCTAATAGCAATGTTGAAATACAGAGGATTTGAAGCGAGATATGTAGTAGGAACAGTACAGATTGAAATAAAAGAGGCAATTAATCTTACGGGTGCAGACAATGAACAGGGCACAGTTGATATTTTATCTATGCTTGGGATTCCGACAACGGTAGTAAAGACTGATGGAAAGATAACAGCCGTAAGAATTGAACATGTATGGGTAGAAGCGTACATTCCATATGACAGTTACAGGGGAAGTGGAAAAGTAGCCGGCGCAAAAGAATGGATTCCAATGGATGCCTCATATAAAAAATACGAAAAGCAGGAAAAGTTAAACTATGACAGTGATTTTAATGAGGAAATAAAAAAACTTAGTGAAGAATTAAAAAATGAAAACGCGACAGGGTTTAGTGAAAATCTTGAAAGCATTCAGGATAGGATAACTGAATACGCAAATGAAGAAAGTATTGAAACTGACACAATTTTTAGCAAAAGAAAAATAAAGAAAGATACTCTTAGCTTACTTCCGTCCGTACTTCCATATGAAGTAATAAAGGAAAATGCCGTATTTGACAGGGCACCTGAAAAGGCGAAGGCAAAGATAACATTTAAACTTACAACACCGTTTTATGGTACATACGCAATTGGAGATTCGGATAAAGAAGTAACATTTGAAGCAGCATCATTATATGGAAAAAATGTCTGGATTGAATATATTCCGGAAACAGATGAAGATGAGAAGATAATAGAAAAGTATGGCGATATATATAGCACACCTGCATATCTCATTAAGGTTATTCCATGCATAA
>ERZ772879.1180-NODE-1180-length-18673-cov-29.120582_pt1 | contig 18673 bp, 18 predicted proteins | sample MGYA00580582_ERZ772879 | MGnify/ENA primary metagenome ERZ772879 (study PRJEB29015, sample SAMEA2737682) | human gut metagenome | biome: human gut; feature: human-associated habitat; material: faeces | place: China | collected 2012 ... | reverse complement strand
TCAAGCCGGTGCCCCGCTACACCGACGACCACAACGACATCGTGACCTGTTTCGATTCCGGCAGTGCCGCCGCTCTCACGGGCTTTTGCGCCGGTATCCAGCACAACAGCCCGGTGGACAGCTTCGCTGACCCTGAGCCCGCTGACGAGCCTGGCTACACCGACAAGGTGGTCATGGCCTCTGGCAGCTTTACCGAGGGCAGCACCATCGAGATCAGCTGCGACGGCCCCCTGCGCGCCCCCTACACCTGCTACCTGCAGGGCGGTGTCAACTTTACCGCTGGCCGCGCCGCTGTGCTTAACGCCGTGCAGAACGCCTTTTTTGCCGACTAAGCAGCATTAATAAAACAAAACGCCTGTGTGCCAGCTAAAGCACACAGGCGTTTTTTGCATATTCTGTTGAAAAATCAGCCTTTTACAAAGTCGCGCACCAAAGCCTGCAGCAGATCGTCGCGGTCAATGCGGCGGATGATGGCGCGGGCGTTTTTGTACGTGGTAATGTAAGTCGGGTCCTCCGACAGGATGTAGCCCACCAGCTGGTTAATGGGGTTGTAGCCTTTCTCTTCCAGCGCACGGTAGACCTGCAATACTGCCTGTTTGATCTCCATGTCCCGGTCATCCCGGATGGAAAATACGGCAGTAGGTTCAGAGATTGCCATTCTAAAATCCCCTTTCAAAGTGCGGCCTCTCTGCAAAAGCGCACAGAATATTCATTCATTACCGCTATTATAGCAGAGAATTGCACAACTTGCAATGCTTCTGTTCGAGAATTTTAGGCAGCTTTTTTAGGAATGGGAAAGAATTTAGCCGTTCTGTGCGCGGAACAGCTGCGGAGCGGCCTTGTAGATCAGCACGGCGGCAATGGTCGTCATGATGGTCTCGGGCAGCATGTAGCTGCCGTTGTAGGTCAGGCTGTAGGTCCAGGCGGGCAGACCGTCGCTCAGGTTGCCCCAGATCAGCACGCCGGACAGGAAACTGCACAGGAAGCGGATGCCGCACACCGCTGCCGTGCCGACGGCCACGCCGACCAGACGGTTCTTGAACGGCTTGGCAATCGCACCGGCCAGACCCAGCAGGGTGAAGGCCAGCACGTAGTCCAGCAGGATCATACCGACCAGCGGCAGCAGGCCGGGAGCCGGGGGCGCGTAGAAGCCCAGCAGCATCTGCAGCAGGCTGTTGACAAAGCCCGTGAACAGTCCCCATTTTGTGCCGTGGCGGTAGGAGACCAGGATGAACGGCAGCATGCTCAGCAGGGTGATGGAGCCGCCGTTGGGCATCTCAAAAATTTTGATGTTCGCCAGCACGGTGCCCAGGGCGATCATCAGGGCGCACTCCACAAGAGTGCGGGTCTTGGAATAGGTTTTGGACATGGTATCCACTCCTCAAAAAATGTAACGTAAAAACAGGAAAGCGCCCGCAAGGTACACTTGCAGGCGCAAAAGCGTTATGACGTGTTGGGTCAAACTTCCTACGCCGGCATTGCCCGGATCAGGTTCAAGGCGACCCGAAACTGCGGTTTGTTTCGATCTCAGCCGAGGATGCCCCTCAGCGCCCCTGTTTTTATGTCCAAACCTATTATACACGCCCACCGCTGATTGTCAAGCCTTTCAAATTTTATCCACACGATTCCCCCCAGGTTTTACACGCTTTCTTCAATGTTCTTTCATCTGTACCGGGTATACTGTAGCTGTACTCACAAAACACCCAGACAGGAGTGATCGATAGGAAGAAAAAGCGTATACTCTGCGGGGCTATGGCCGCCGCTATGACCGTTTCCGGCTATTCCGCCACCGTTGACGGCAGCGGCGCCAGCGTGAGTGACAGCTTCAGCGAGTACGAGGCTGCAAAATCCTAAAGCCTTCCCCCGCGGGGGAAGGTGGCCCCGCAGGGCCGGATGAGGGGTAAGCTACCGATTGCGAACCGCAAACGGGCAGCCATGGCAAGCTCTGCCCTCATCAGTCACCTTACGGTGACAGCTTCCCCCTCGGGGGAAGCCAAAAAGCGGACACCCAATCGGGTGCCCGCTTTTTTATCGGTAAAAATTTACTTGCTGATCTTGATCAGATCCGCGCCCGGCTCCACGGCGCCGGAGGCCACGACCTCGACGTCCTTGAAATCATCGGTGTTCGTGACGACGGTAATCACCACGGCGGGGTGAGCGGCAGCCGCGATTTTGTCCAGATCCATCTCCAGCAGCAGATCGCCCTTCTTGACCTTGTCGCCCTCCTTGACCTTCGGGCTGAAACCGTCGCCCTTCATCTCGACGGTGTCAACGCCGACATGGATCAGCACCTCAACACCGGCAGTGGTCATGATGCCCAGCGCGTGGCCGCTGTCGGGGGCCTGGGTGATCTCACCGTCCGCGGGGGCGTAAATTTTGCCCTCGGTAGGGTCGATGCCGCAGCACTTGCCCAGGATGCCCTGTGCAAACACCTCGTCGGGGATGTTCTCCATCGCCACAACGGTACCCTTGGCATCAGCAGCCAGGGTCACGGGGAAGGCTGGGGCCGCGGGGGCGGCAGGCTCGGCAGACTTTTTCAGAAAATCAAAGAAACCCATCGTAAAACTCTCCTTCATCAGCCCGGTCAGGCGGGCGTACTTGTAATTATATTATACCCCGTCTTGCCCCAAAAGGCAAGGCAGGCAAGGGAAACTTGCTTTGCTCACATCCGCCCCTTCACAGCGCGGATGGCCTGCCAGGTGATGCGGGCGATCTCCGCCGCGGGCGGCTGAAAACCGGCCTCCTGCCAGGCTACAATCGTGCCAAAGCAGCCGTTCACCGCAAAGGCCAGCATATATTTCTGCTCCTCGGTGCCGCCGTCAGGTGCAAACTCGCCCAGGCAGCGCTCTGCAATCAGCTTTTTGGCGTTGCGGGTGAACTCCGACTCCCAGCTTTTGCCGTAGAGGGCCTGACAGAGGTCGGGGTTCTCGGTCATGTAGGTGAACAGCGCCACCAGCGCGGGGGGCGCGTCTTCCTGCGAGATGCTGGGGATCAGGGTATCCATCAGGTCGTTCAGCCGTGCCAGCTGGGCGGCCTCCAGCTGGTCCATCAGGGCATAAATGTCCGCGTAGTGAAAATAGAATGTGCCGCGGCTGATCCCTGCCAGCTCGGTCAGCTCCCGGACTGTAATTTCCCGCAGACTTTTCTGCTGCAACAGCGTAATAAGCGCCTGGTAGAGCCGCTGCTTGGTCATGCGCACACTGCGGTTTGCGTCCCCTTTGGCGTTCATCGTATGCACCGCCTTCCTCGCGATTTACTACTTTAAGAATAGCGTTTTTTTGCCCCGATGTCAAGGATTTTTAAACTATTTATCCAAAAATGTCATCCGTTGTGGAGTAAATTTTATAAACATTGCAGTTTACGCATTTTGCCGGATGTGGTACACTGAAACAAGGAAGTGATAGTATGAAAATTGACCGTGCCCGCGCACAAAAAGCCTTTGCCGACTATGCCGCGCACTACAACGCCGCTGACGCCAAGGTCAAATTGAAAATCGACCATACCTACCGCGTGGCCGCGCTCTGCGCCCGCATTGCCCAAAGTCTGGCCCTGCCGCCGGAGGATGTCGATCTGGCGTGGCTGTCCGGCATCCTGCACGATGTAGGCCGCTTTGAGCAGCTGCGCCGCTACAACACATTTATCGATGCACAGTCGGTCAGCCACGCCGCGCTGAGCGTCGCGGTGCTGTTCGACGAGGGACGCATCCGGGACTATCTGGACGATGCCGGTGCCGACGCACTGCTGCGCACCGCTGTGGAATGGCACAGCGCGTTCCGTCTGCCGGAGGCGCTGGATGACCGTACGCGGCTGTTCTGCCAGATTCTGCGCGACGCCGACAAGATCGACATTCTGCGGGTCAACGTCGAGACACCGATGGAGGAAATTTACAACGTCAGCACTGCGGCGCTGCGCCGGAGCCCGGTGACGCCCGCCGTGCTGGACGCCTTTTACGCCCACCACTGCGTGCTGCACAGCTTAAAGCAGTACCCCGCCGACAACGCCGTCGGCCATGCGTCGCTTGTGTTTGAGCTGTGCTATCCCGAGAGCCTGCGCATCGTGGACGAGCAGGGCTGGCTGTGGCGGCTGCTGGATTTTAAAACCGATAACCCGGACACCGCCGCCGCGTTTGCCGCCATCCGGGACGAGCTGCACCGCTGGCTGCACGCGCAGTCGGCGTGAGCCGATACTCAAAAAATGCATTGTAGGGGCGAGCCGTGCTCGTCCCTACAGTCTTTATATGGCAGAATTGGTGTTTTTTTACACGCAAAAGTGCCGCGAGGAAGCTCCCTCACGGCACTTTTGCGTTTTTTATGGTTCTTTCCGTCGTATCGTTTCTTCCTATTGTTATGCAATATATTATATCTGTATTACAGATAAATATCAATATCTGCCTCCAAGATAACGATAATAGTCGTAAGGGGGGAGTCAACCTATGGAATATCCGAACATACGAAGCCTACGGGAAGATCACGATTTTCGTCAGTGCGATCTTGCCAGTGTCCTCCACGTATCCCAGAACACCTACTCTCAGTATGAAAACGGCGTTATTGAGCTGACCGCAGAAAGGCTGGTCAAGCTGGCCGACTTCTATAACGTCAGTATAGACTATCTGCTGGGGCGCACCGATAACCCGGAGGTAAACCGCAATTAACAAATGCCGCGCGGCTCACAGAGAGCCGCGCGGCATTTTGCTTCAGAGCAGACCCTGCACCAGAATGACGGCGATCAGGACCGGCAGAACGTATTTAAAGTAGGGCTTGACCCACTGCGGCATTTTGGGGCCGCTGCCGGTGTTGCACTCGGCGGTGTATTTGTCGAAGCCCCAGCCCCATTTGGTGACACAGAACAGCAGATAAACAAGGCTGCCGCCCGGCAGCAGAATGTTGCTGACAAGGAAGTCCTCAAAATCCAGTACGGTGCTGCCCGCGCCCAGGGGCTGGATGCCGCTCCACACGTTGTAGCCCAGCGCGCAGGGCAGGCCCAGCACGACCAGCGCCGCCGCGCCCACCAGACAGGCCCTGCGGCGGTCCCAGCCGAAATTTTCCCGCGCACAGGCGATGATGTTCTCAAACACTGCAATGACCGTGGAGAAGCTGGCGAACGTCATGAACAGGAAGAACAGCGCGCCCCACAGGCGTCCGCCCGCCATGTTTGTAAAGACGTTGGGCAGCGTGATGAAAATCAAGCTCGGTCCCGCGTCGGGCGAGATGCCGAAGGAGAAGCAGGCCGGGAAGATGATAAGGCCCGCGCAGACCGCCACAAAGGTGTCCAGCACGCAGATGCGGGCGGCCTCACCCGGCAGGGTGAAGCCGCGGTCCATGTAGCTGCCGAAAATCTCAATTGCGCCGATGCCGAGGCTTAAGGTAAAGAACGACTGGTTCATGGCCGCCGTGATGACATTGCCCAGGCCCTGCCCGGTGGCGCGGGACCAGTCGGGCAGCAGGTAGAAGGCCAGGCCCTCGCCCGCGCCGGACAGCGTGAAGCTGTGCACAACCAGCACAAGGATCAATACGAGCAGGGCGCTCATCATCCATTTGCCGACCTTTTCCAGACCGCCCTGCAGGCCGCGCCCGCAGACGACAAAGCCCGCCAGCGTGATGACGACCATCCAGAAAACCATCTCGACAGGGTTCGAGAGCATCTCGCCAAAGACGCCTGCGGCCTGCTCGGAGGTCAGGCCGTCAAAGCTGCCGGTCAGGAAGCGGAAGAAGTAGTCGACCATCCAGCCGGAGACGGTGGTGTAGTACATCATCAGCAGCACACAGCCCGCCATGCAGAACCAGCCGTGGATATGCCACTTGCTGCCCCCGGGCTCCAGCGCCTTGTAGGCGCTGCGCGCCGCGCCGTGGCCCGCACGGCCCACGGCCAGCTCCATCGTCAGGACTGGCAGACCCATAAGCACCAGAAAGAGCAGGTAGAACAGCACAAAGATGCCGCCGCCGTACTGGCCGGTGACTGTGGGGAAGCGCCAGACGTTGCCGATGCCGATAGCACAGCCCGCGCTGACCAGAATGAAGCCAAGGCGTGAGCCGAAGCTTTCGCGTTGATTTTGGGGATCCATATAATTCCTCTTTTCTGTCCAAAAGTAGAATTATTATAGCGTACCGCGGCGAAACTTGCAAGTGGAGAATCACAGTGTTATAATTATGGCAACACCCGCGGCGTGGGTCGATTGGAAATTTGCCCGTACCTGTAGGGGCCGATGCGAGCATCGGCCCGTCAGCCTTGCGGCAGCCGGAAGGCTCCGCGGGCAAATACTGTCCGCCCCTGCAAAGCGTGCAATACTTTACTAAGGAGTCAAAAATATGCTTCGTTTTGAATGTGACTATGGCGAGGGCGCGGCCCCCGCGGTTTTGGAGCTTCTGCAAAAGACCAATTTCGACCAGACCCCCGGCTATGGCGAGGATGAATACTGCGCCAAGGCCGCCGCGCAGATCAAGCGCCTGTGCGACGCTCCCGACGCCGACGTGCACTTTTTCGTCGGTGCGACCCAGGCGAATCTGACCGTCATTGCGGCGGCGCTCAAGCCGTGGCAGGGCGTGCTGTGCGCCGACTCCGGGCACATCCATGTGCACGAGACCGGCTCCATCGAGGCCACAGGCCACAAGTGCCTGGCGCTGCCCGGCAAAAACGGCAAGATCACGGCCCGCCAGATCCGCAAAGCCGTGGAGGAGCACCGCGCCAACGCCAGCCACGAGCACGAGGTCCAGCCCGGCATGGTCTACATCTCAAACCCCACCGAGGTCGGCACCCTTTATAATAAGGAGGAATTGACCGACATTTCCGCCGCCTGCTACGAGCTGGGACTCTACCTGTTCGTGGACGGCGCGCGTATGGCCTACGGCCTGACGAGCCCCGCCAACGATCTGAGCCTGCAGGACTACGCCGCGCTCTGCGACGTGTTTTACTTGGGCGGTACCAAGTGCGGTGCGCTGTTCGGCGAGGCCGTCGTCATCACAAACGACGATCTGAAGCCCGATTTCCGCTACTGCCTGAAGCAGCACGGCGGCATGCTGGCGAAAGGCCGCCTGCTGGGCGAGCAGTTCCTGGCTCTGCTGGACGGCGAGGACGGCAGCGGCAGCAGCCTGTATTTCACGATGGCGAAAAAGGCCGACGAGCAGGCCCTGCGCATCCGCGCCGCCTTTGAGGCAAAGGGCTGCAAGGTGCTGCACGACTCCCCGACGAACCAGCAGTTCTTTGTCCTGCCCGACGAGTGGTACAACAAGCTGGCCGAGACCTACGCCATGACCCACATGGGCAAGCCCGACAAGCACCACACCGCCGTGCGCGTATGCACCAGCTGGGCCACGAAGGACGAAGCCGTGGAGCAGCTGATAGCGGACGTGAACGGGTTGTAAGGTACCCGCCTCCCTTGTAGGGGCCGGGCACGCCCGGCCCGCAGCCTTCCCGCAAACGTTAGTCCGCCTTACAGTGGCGGGCGCACCAAAATAAAAGCCTCCTGCATCACAACCGATGCAGGAGGCTTTTGTATCTATTCAAATGGCTTCACGGCCTTGTTGGTTGTCTGCGCCGTGGCCGAAGCGATTGCTTCTGGCATGGCCAAGGCGGCAGTGTAATGTGTCTTGGGGCGTTCCCCTTAACTCTGGTTATACTATACACTGCATTTATGTCCGCCCTGTCACGCCAATTTGAAAAATATGTTAAATCTCGGTTCCCTCAAATCACTTCTGGATGCGCTTGTCGCACTTGATGGCCAGCTTTGTGCCGACGGTCTGCAAAATTTGTACCAGTACGACCAGCAGCGCTGTGGCAAAGAACTCCAGCACCACGTTAAAGCGGTAGTAACCGTAGTTGATGGCGATCTTGCCAAGGCCGCCGCCGCCGATGATGCCGGCCATTGCGCCGTAACCCATGATGGTCGTGGCGGCAATCGTCACGTTGGCAATCAGGCTCGGCATGCTCTCGGGTACCATGACTTTGGTGATGATCTGCAGCGGCGTTGCGCCCATGCTCTGGGCGGCCTCAATGACACCCGCGTCCACCTCGCGCATACTGGTCTCGACCAGACGCGACACAAACGGGAACGATGCGATGACCAGCGGCACAATGGACGCCACCGTACCGATGGATGTGCCCACGATGGCACGGGACAGCGGAATGACAATGATCATCAAGATCAAAAACGGCACACTGCGCAGCAGATTCACCAGGCCGTTCAGCAGCGCCATGAGCCAGCGGGGCAGGGGACGCACGCCGCCCTGTTCGCCCGTGACCAGGCAGACGCCCAGCGGCAGACCGATGACCAGCGCCAGCAGCGTTGCGACGACGGTGGACCAGACGGTCTCCCATGTTTCAAACGGAATGGTGGGCAAAATCTGCAAGAACGTCTGCCATTCCTTGCCTGCAAAAAGCTCTGCCATCAGCCGTTCACCTCCTCAAAAGTAATGCCGGGATAGTTCCTGATGTACTCCAGTGCCGCGGCGGCCTTGTCGTCGTCGGGCAGCGCCAGCAGCATGCTGCCCAGCGTCTGGCCGTTCACAATGCGGGTGTCCGCCGCCATGATCGAGACGAGTGCGCCGCACTCAATGGCAAGGCTTGCCACCAGCGGCTTGTCCGTGGTCTGGGTGCCGCCGAAAGCCACACGCACCAGCTTGTGGCCGGGCAGGACCTCGGCCTGGGGCGCACCGGCGGGGTAGACGAGCCGCCGCGCCGCCTTGGACGTAGGATGGCTGAAGATAGCCTGCACCTCGCCCTCCTCGACGACGGTGCCGTTATCGAGAATGGCCACACGGTTGCAGACCTCCTCCACAACGCTCATCTGGTGGGTGATGATGACGACTGTGATGCCCAGCTCACGGTTGATTTTTTGAATGAGCTGCAAAATGGCGTGGGTCGTGTTCGGGTCCAGGGCGCTCGTCGCCTCGTCGCAGAGCAGCACCTTCGGATTCGTTGCCAGCGCACGGGCAATCGCAATGCGCTGCTTCTGGCCGCCGGACAGCTGCGCCGGATAGGCGTCGGCCTTATCGGGCAGACCGACCAGCTCCAGCAGCTCACGGGCGCGGGCCTCGGCCTTGTCTTTGGGGACCTTCGCCAGCTCCATCGGGAACATGATATTGCGCAGACAGGTGCGCTGCATCAGCAGGTTGAACTGCTGAAAAATCATGGTGATCTCACGCCGGGCCGCGCGCAGGTCGGCGGCGCGCAGGTCTTGCATCTGCTTGCCGTTGACGATAACATTTCCCTCGTCCGGGCGCTCCAGCATATTGATGCAGCGTACCAGTGTTGATTTTCCGGCGCCCGACATACCGATGATGCCGTAGACGTCGCCGTCCCGGATCGTCAGGTTGATGTCGTTCAGCGCGACGACCGTGCCGCCCTGCGTGGCAAAGCGCTTGGTCAGGTGTTGCAGTTCGATCATGGGTGATTCTCCCTCATTTACAAAGATAGCGAATGAGCGCAAAAACTCATTCGCTATTGATTGTACTCTATATTCCGGCAGGTTGCAAGGTTTTTCTTTGCGGCTGCCAGCGGGCGCATATGGAATGCGCCCCTACAATTTCGTTGCCTGTCGTACCGTAGGGGCGGATTCCATATCCGCCCGTGCCCGTTTACGGCGGTGCGAGGCTTTATCTTAGAAAATCGGCACAACCGCACCGTCATAGGTGCTGTTGATGTAATCCTTGACCTTGTCGCTGGTCAGGGCAGCGTACAGCGCCTGAATGGCGGGGTCGTTCTCGCGGCCTTCCTTCACAACCAGTACGTTGGCGTAGGTCTGGGCAGCCTCGGAGGAAGCATCCTCGGTAGCAAGAGCGTCCTTGCCGACGGAGAAGCCGGCCTCCATTGCGTAGTTGCCGTTGATGACGGCGAAGTCAACATCCTGCACGGTGCGGGGCAGCTGGGCAGCCTCGATCTCCTTGATCTGCAGGTTGTGGGGGTTGTCGGTGATGTCGTTGACCGTAGCGGTCAGACCGGCGCCATCGCGGACGGTGATCAGGCCCTGGGCGGCCAGCAGCTGCAGAGCACGGGCCTCGTTGGTGGTGTCGTTGGGCACGGCGATGGTCGCGCCGTCCGCAATGTTTGCCAGATCATCGCTCTTGCCCGGATAGATGCCGAACGGCTCATAGTGGACCGCGCCGACGCTGACCAGATGGGTACCGTTCTCCTCGTTGAAGCTGTCGAGGTAGGGGGTGTGCTGGAAGTAGTTGGCGTCAACCTCGCCGCTCTCGGTGACGAGGTTGGGCTGGACGTAGTCGCTGAACTCAACAACCTCGAGGTCGATGCCCTGCTCGGCCAGAACCTCCTTGGCCACGTTCAGAATCTCGGCGTGGGGCGTGGGGGAGGCAGCGACCTTCAGGGTCGTACCGGCCAGTTCGCCGGTCTCGGCGGTGGACTCGGCAGCCGCGGAAGAAGCAGCCGTGCTCTCGGAGGAGGCAGCGACGGAATCGGTAGAAGCGGAGGAGCCGCAGGCGGCCAGCGACAGGGCCAGAGAAGCGGCGAGCGTTGCAGAAATCAGTTTTTTCATGGTAAATTCTCCTTTATATATCGTCAGGTGTGTTGGTTTTGAACGGTCAGCTTCCCTCAAAGCGTCACATTCGCACACCGGGCTGCTTGTAAACGGAACCTCTTTCCATAGTCACAAACTTCCTTTCCAAACAAAAGCGGGATGTCGGCTTTCCGGCATCCCGCTGCAAGTTTTCATTACGCGCTGTAATTTGCGCACAAGAAAGCCGGCACAGGACGCTTACGCATCATGCACATGCACATCATCATACCAAAGCAGACTGCATTCATAGTTCTGTACCCCTTTCTTGAATCTTTGGTCGGCGTTGTTTGCTTTCCATGGCTCACAGTATACGCCTGTGAACCGATTCTGTCAACACTTGTTTGCATAAAATTACACATTTCGGCATTTTGCATATATCCTACTAGTTTAATAGGTTGGTAACTTGCAAAATTCCTAGAATTATGCTATGATTAGTGTTACTAATTCCGATAAAGGGAGCTTTACCATGAAATTTTCGACCCGTGACCGTTATGCCCTGCGCCTGATGGTGGAACTGGCCAACCGCCCCAACGACCTGATCCCGCTGAAGGACATCAGTGATAAGCAGCGCATCAGCTTAAAATATCTGGAGCAGATCGTCACCCCGCTGGCGAAGGCCGGGCTGGTATCCAGCGTGCGCGGTGCACAGGGCGGCTACCGGCTTGCGCGCCCGGCAGGGGAGATCACCTCCGGCGAGATCCTGCGCGCCGTCGAGGGCGAGCTGACGGCCATCCCGTGTTTGGCGTCGTCGGTGGACTGCCCCCACCGCAGCCAGTGCCACACGCTGGACTTCTGGTCCGGGCTGAATGACCTGATCAATAAATATGTGGATGGCATCACGCTGGAGCAGCTGCGGACGATGCCCGAGGTGCCGGAGGAACAGGAAAGCTGTGAGTAAGGTCATGCACGGGCGGCAGAGCCGCCCGAAAAAGGCTCCCCATCAGGGGAGCTGGCCGAGCTTGCAAGGCCTGAGGGGTTCAGCCGCCTTACCATTGCCACTGCGTCACCTTATTTAGAAAAGGAGTCCACCATGGCCCAATCCAAGGAAATGATTTCCCGTGCCCGTCAGCTCCGCCATGACATGACCAAAGAAGAACGGCATCTGTGGTACGATTTTCTGCGCGCTTATGTCCCACGGTTCACACGCCAAAAAATCGTAGAGCCCTACATTCTGGACTTTTATTGCTGTGCCGCTGGATTAGCTGTTGAATTGGACGGCGGCCAGCACTATGAGGATGCGGGCAAGGCCTACGACGAACACCGCACCGCCTATTTGCAGCAGCAGGGGATACAGGTGCTGCGATTTTCCAATTTAGATGTAATACGGAATTTTGATGGGGTGTGCTTTGAGATTGATGCAATCGTCAGGGAGCTGCTTGCCCGGAAAAGCGGTGCTCCCGCAAGCTCGCAAACCCTTCAGGCCTTGCTTACGCGCGGCCAGCTCCCCTGATGGGGAGCCTTTTTCGGGCTTCGCCCGCACCCAATAAAACCCCGCCCCGCCTGTCAAAATCAACAGGCGGAGCGGGGTTTTATTGCTTATTGCGTTACTTCAATTACAGATTAAAATACCGCTTCGCATTATAATAGCTGATGCCCTCGACGATCTTCTTCAGAGACTTCTCGTCGTTGGGGTACTGGCCGTTCTCGACCCAGTTGCCGATAAGGTTGCACATCAGGCGGCGGAACAGCTCGTGGCGGGTGTAGCTCAGGAAGCTGCGGCTGTCGGTCAGCATACCGATGAAGTTGCCCAGCAGGCCCAAGCGGGCCAGGGTCTTCATCTGCTGGTACATGCCGTCGTCGGTGTCGCAGAACCACCAGGCGGAGCCCAGCTGGATCTTGCCGGGGATCTCGTCATCCTGGAACGCACCCAGAATGGTGCCCAGCATGTCGAAGTCGGCGGGGTTCAGGCTGTACAGGATGACCTTCGGGCAGGCGTCCTCTTTGGTCAGTGCGCTCAGCAGGCTGCTGATGGTAGCGCTGCAATCGGTCACGGCGATCATATCAAAGCCGGTATCGGGGCCGAGCTTGCGGTACATCTTGTCGTTGACATTGCGCAGGCAGCTGTAGTGCATCTGCATGACAACGTTGTGCTTCTTGTACAGGGCACCCAGCTTCAGCAGCAGGTAGGTGGTGTACTCGTCGCCTTCCTCCTTGGTCAGGGTCTCACCGGCCATGGCCTTCTTGAAGGCAGCAGTTGCCTTCTCAGCGTTCGTTTCAGCAAAGGGGATGTAGTCCAGACCGTGGTCAGAAGCGCGGCAGCCCATCTCGACGAAGAACTCCAGGCGTTCTTCCAGTGCACTGACAACGCAATTTGCGCAGGCAAACTTGCGGCCCACAACTTCCTCCAGCTTATGGATGTAATCGGCAAAGCCCTCCTTGCGGATGTTCAGGACCTTGTCGGGGCGGAAGGACGGGGCGACGACGACCTTGATGGTCGGGTCTTCCTTGATCTTCTTGTGCCACTCGAGGGAGTCGATGGGGTCGTCGGTGGTGCCGACCATGGCAACGTTGCTCTGCTCGATCAGGCCGCGGACGGTCAGCTTCGGGTCATGCTGCAGCTTGTCGTTGCAGAGGTTCCAGACCTCCTCGGCGGTCTCGCCGTTCAGCACGCCCTCATAGCCGAAGTACTTCTTCAGCTCGAGGTGGCACCAGGTATACATCGGGTTGCCGATGGCCATTTCCAGGCTCTCGGCAAACTTCTGAAAGCGCTCACGATCCGGCTTGTCACCGGTGATGTACTCCTCGGGCACGCCGTTGGAGCGCATCACGCGCCACTTGTAGTGGTCGCCGAAATAGTAGTCGCTGCCGTCGGCCAGCACCTGATGGCCGCCCAGCCAGACCTGCGCGATGTTCTCAAAGCGGCGGTTCTCATAAATTTCCTGCGGGGGAATATGGCAGTGGTAATCCACGATGGGCAGCTTGGCCGAATAGTCGTGGTACAGATGCTGCGCGGTAGGGGTCTCCAGCAAAAAGTCCTTGTCCATAAATACTTTCATGTACAGACGCTCCTTAATGATGTTATAAATGATAGTCGGGGGAATGCCGCCCCGGGCCCTGATGGCACATACCTTGCGCTGTAAAGATGACCCAAAACAGCATGCTCTGCTATTATTATACATAACTATTTTACCTTGCACAAGTTGCAAAAATTGCTTGTTAATCGAAATTATAGCCAAAAAGTGCGGTTCTTTGTTGTGCAAGATGCGGAATCCCAAAATTGGCCTCAAAACTGCGCAAAATATGTGCGCTGTTTACGGAATGAATCTTGACGAAACGGCCTAAAGAAAATATAATTCAGGTAACAGGACGTGCTGCAGCCCCCCGCTGCGCACCAGATTTGTTTATGGTAAGGAGAAGCATATATGGATACCTTGAATTATGAAGTTCTTGCAAAATCCGGCTACAACGGCTATATTTTGAAAAACGCCCCGGAGAAGGTCCTGCAGTTCGGCGAGGGCAACTTCCTGCGTGCGTTCGTGGATTACTGGTTCGATCTGGCCAACGAGAAGGCCGACTGGAACGGCAAGTGCGTTCTGGTCCAGCCCATCGCCCCCGGCCTGGCCAAGATGATCAACGAGCAGGAGGGTCTGTACACCCTGTATCTGCGCGGCAGTGAAAATGGCCGGAAGGTCGATGACAAGCGCGTTATCTCCAGCGTCTCCCGCTGCCTGAACCCGTATGATGAGGAGGGCTTTAAGCAGATGATGGACGTCGCCGCCAGCGACGATCTTGAGATCATCGTTTCCAACACCACCGAGGCAGGCATCGTCTACGACCCCGCCTGCAAGCTGGAGGACGTGCCCGCATCCAGCTTCCCCGGCAAGCTGACCCAGGTGCTGTACCACCGCTACAAGGCAGGCAAGAAGGGCATCATCATGCTGGCCTGCGAGCTGATCGACAACAACGGCAAGGAGCTGCTCAAGTGCGTCAACCAGTACATTGACCAGTGGGGCCTGGACGACGGCTTCAGGAAGTACGTCAATGAGGACTGCACCTTCTGCGGTTCTCTGGTTGACCGCATCGTTCCGGGCCGCATCCGTGACCCGAAGGAGGTCGCCGAGCTTGAGCAGAAGCACGGCTACGCTGACCCCCTGCTGGACGTCGGCGAGGTCTTTGGCGTCTGGGTCATCGAGGGTGATACCAAGCTGAACGACGTGCTGCCCTTCCGCAAGGCCGGTCTCGAGAGCCGCGTCTTTGTGACCCCCGACATGAGCCCGTACAAGAAGCGCAAGGTCCGCATCCTGAACGGCGCGCACACCGGCTTTGTGCTGGGCGCTTATCTGGCCGGTTTTGACATCGTCCGTGACTGCATGCACGACGCCACCGTCCTGGGCTACATGAACAAGATGCTGCTGGACGAGGTCGTGCCCATCCTGCCGCTGGATCAGGAGGACTGCAAGAAGTTCGCCGCCGCTGTGCAGGACCGCTTCAACAACCCGTTCGTCAACCATGAGCTGATGAGCATCTCCCTGAACTCCACCTCCAAGTGGCGTGCCCGCAACATGCCGTCCTTCCTCGAGTATGTCGGGAAGAACGGTAAGCTGCCCACCTGCCTGACCATGAGCTTCGCCGCCTACATCGCCTTCTACAGCAATGATGTGCAGGAGCTGACCAACAAGGGTCTGGTCTGCAAGCGCGCCAAGGGCAACGAGTACACCGTCTCCGATGACCGCTGGGTCCTTGAATTCTACAACGAGCACAAGAACGACGACGTCCCGACGCTGGTCCATGCCGTCATGACCAACGAGCAGATGTGGGGCCAGGACCTGACCAAGGTTCCCGGCTTCGAGGAGGCCACCGTCAAGAATCTGACCAACATCCGCGAGAACGGCGCACTGGCCGCGTATGCTTCCTGCCTGTAAGCGTCCAAAGGCTTCTCCATCGGGAGAAGCTGTCGGCGCAGCCGACTGATGAGGGCCGAGTCTGCCGATATTGACCGTTTACGGTCTGCCCCCGCACACCCGCCCCTCATCCGGCCTTAAAACGTACCCCATTGGGGCCGGAGGATGCCCTCCGGCCCCACTTTTATCAGAAGCTAAGGAGACATCTTATGCCTATCGCCATTAAGATCAACCCCAAGGACAACGTCGTCGTCGCCCTGCATCCCATCGCCAAAGGCACGGCAGTCCCCGTCGATAACACCACCGTCACCGCCATCGAGGACATCCCCCAGGGCCACAAGATGGCCATTGCGCCCATCAAAAGCGGCGAAAACGTCATCAAATACGGCTTTCCCATCGGCCACGCCACGGCGGACGCCGTGCCCGGCACCTGGATGCACACCCACAACATCCACACGAACCTCTCCGGTGAGATCGAGTACAGCTATCACCCCAATGTGCACCCGCTGACCCCCGCCGCGCCTGACACCTTCATGGGCTACCGCCGCAAGGATGGCCGCGCTGCCATCCGCAACGAGATCTGGATCATCCCGACTGTCGGCTGCGTCAACGACTGCGCCAAGGCGCTCGTACGCGACAATCAGGACCTTGTGACCGGCAGCATCGACGGGCTGTATACCTTCACCCATCCGTTCGGCTGCTCCCAGACCGGCCATGACCACGCACAGACCCGCAAGCTGCTGGCATCTCTGGTGCGTCACCCCAACGCGGGCGCGGTTCTGGTGCTGAGCCTGGGCTGCGAAAACCTGACCCACGAGCAGTTCCTGGCCGAGCTGGGCGACTACGACCATGACCGCGTCAAGTTCCTGACCTGCCAGGACGTTGAGGACGAGCTGGTCGCGGGACGCGAGATCCTGAAAGAGCTGGCCGCCTACGCCGCGCAGTTTAAGCGTGAGCCGATCCCTGCCAGTGAGCTGGTCGTCGGCATGAAGTGCGGCGGCTCGGACGGTTTGTCCGGCATCACCGCCAACCCGACGATTGGCCGCTTCAGCGATATGCTGTGCGCCCGCGGCGGCTCCACTGTGCTGACCGAGGTGCCCGAGATGTTCGGTGCCGAGGGCTTCCTGATGGACCGCTGCCAGAACGAGCAGGTCTTTGAGAAGGCCGTCAGGATGATCAACGGCTTCAAAGAGTACTTCATCAGCCACAATGAGGTCGTCTACGACAACCCGAGCCCGGGCAACAAGCAGGGCGGCATCACGACGCTGGAGGACAAGTCCTGCGGCTGCGTGCAGAAGGGCGGCTCCGCGCCGATCATGGATGTCATCGACTACGGCGAGCCCGTCACCACCAAGGGCCTGAATATGCTGTACGGCCCCGGCAACGACCTGGTCTCCGCCACGGCGCTGACTGCTGCGGGCGCGCACATGGTGCTGTTCAGCACGGGCCGCGGCACGCCGTTTGGTGCCCCCGCGCCGACGCTGAAAATTGCCACCAACAGCCAGCTGGCCGCCAGAAAAAAGACCTGGATCGACTTCAACGCCGGTATCGTCGCAGACGGCGAGCGCACGCTGGACGAGGCCGGTGCCGACCTGTACCAGCTCGTGCTGGACGTTGCCTCCGGCAAGCAGACCTGCGCCGAGAAGAAGGGCTTCCGCGAGATTTCGATCTTTAAGGATGGCGTTGTATTGTAAGCCTATTTGTGGTATAATTAAACACGAAAAATCCACTACGCTGTAGGGGCCGGGCATGCCCGGCCCGCAACTTACCCGCAATCGGGTGCTTTCCACAAAGTTGCGGGCCGCACATGTGCGGCCCCTACGTGCATACAAAGGAGAGCCTTATCATGTCTACTCTGACTACCGGCACCTATGAAAAATACGGTGCTTCCTACAAGACCCTGACCCTGACCGACGGCGAGTACGCCTTCACCGTCACGCCCGAGAAGGGCGGTATGGCCACATCCTTCACCAAAAACGGCGACGAATACCTGTGGCTGCGCGACAAAAACTTCGAGTCCACGGACCGCCCGCGCTGCGGCATCCCCATCCTGTTCCCGAACTGCGGCAAACCGGACGACGGCGTGCACCACTTCAACGGCGCGGCCTATCCCATCGAGGTCCACGGCCTGGCCGACCTCGTGCCGTGGCAGGTCAAGAGCGCGGACGACACCGCCATTGAGCTGACCCTGACCCCCAACGGTCTGACAAAGTTCGTCTACCCGTTCGATTTTTCCCTGACCATGCGCTACACCCTGACCGGCAGCACCGCCACGCTGGCCCTGACCGTCGCCAACACCGGCGACAAGGCCCTGCCGTTCAGCGTCGGCTTCCACCCGTACTTCGCCGCCAGCAAGCTGGACAACGTCGCGTTTGACATCGACGCCGCCACCTGCAGCGAAAGCGCCAAGGGCGAGCAGCCCGCCGCGCCCAGGACCATCACCCTGACCCGTAAGGAGGGGAGTGCCGACTCCATCCGCCTGATGACCGGCGTCAAGAGCCCGATGCGCTTCACCGACTCCGGCAACGGCCACAAGGTCACGGTCAGCTTTGACGAGAGCGTTTTCACCAACGGCGTGCTCTGGCAGCAGGACGCCGAGAGCTTCGTCTGCATGGAGCCCTGGAACGGCTGGGCCAACTCCGTCAACGAGGCAGGCCATCACATCGAGCTGAACCCCGGCGAGAGCAAGGAGTTCAAGTGGAGCGTGACCATCGGGTAAAGCCCCCTTTGCGGGTCGTTTTGTAGGGAGGGGTCTTGCCCCCTACAGGGCAGCAGAGGTGTAGGGGCCGCATATATGCGGCCCGGGAGATTCCCGCAAACGTCCGTTTACCATACACTGCCGGGCCGAGCATGCCCGGCCCCTACCGTGCAGCTAAAACAAAAAAGGACATCCGCCCTTTCACGAGCGGATGTCCTTTTTATTGTTTGAAAGCTTCTTTGCTTACTTTCTTCTCGAAGAGAGTAAATCAGCCGGGCTGCTTGCCGATGTAGGCGAGGATGCCGCCGTCAACGTAGAGGATCAGACCGTTGACGAAGTCGGAAGCCTCGGAAGCCAGGAACACGGCGGGGCCGCCCAGATCCTCGGCTTTGCCCCAGCGCTCGGCAGGGGTCTTGGCGACGATGAACTGGTCAAACGGATGACGGCTGCCGTCGGGCTGAATCTCACGCAGAGGTGCGGTCTGCGGGGTGGCGATGTAGCCGGGTCCGATGCCGTTGCACTGGATGTTGTACTTGCCGTACTCGGAGGCGATGTTCTTGGTCAGCATTTTCAGACCGCCCTTGGCAGCAGCGTAGGCGGAGACAGTCTCGCGGCCCAGCTCGCTCATCA
>ERZ772879.1174-NODE-1174-length-18735-cov-7.353319_pt1 | contig 18735 bp, 16 predicted proteins | sample MGYA00580582_ERZ772879 | MGnify/ENA primary metagenome ERZ772879 (study PRJEB29015, sample SAMEA2737682) | human gut metagenome | biome: human gut; feature: human-associated habitat; material: faeces | place: China | collected 2012 ... | reverse complement strand
CCGAACGATAATGCAAGAAGATACCGAATTAAAGAACTTTCCACTCTACTGTCCGGAGTGTAAACAGCAAACACTTGTGAATGTCAAGCACTTTGTTGTTTCGGTTAGCATAGATAGTGCAAATTAACTTGAAAATAGGATAAAAGATGGAGCTGGTCTGCTCAATCCATTATCCTATTACTTAGTTAAAGTTGGAATATAAGTTGTAGAGCCGTATACGAGACCCGTACGTACGGTTCAATGGGAGGGGCGAGAAATTTATTCTCCTTCTACCCTATTGCTCGAAAATATGTAAAAGGGTAGAAAAGAATAACGAACAGTATAGAAAAACGGTTGCCGGGAGAGTATAATGGTCTCATAAATTAAGACACTTTTTCGGACAGATTTTAATGAATGAATCTGATATACTACAATCAGTATGAAAGAGAGGATTCAAAATCATGTCCAGACAAAGAAGAAATTTTAGTGCAAAATTCAAATCAGACCTTGTTATCGAACTGTTAAAGGGTGAGAAGGATCTCAATACCCTGGCAATTGAAAATAATATTCAGCCAAATATGCTCCGAAATTGGAAGAAAGAGTTCCTCGATAATGCGTCCGTTGTGTTTGATGACAAGCGTGAGGAAAAGCTTAAAGAAAAGCTTGCCGAAGAGTGCAAGGAAAAATCGGAGTATGCCTGTTTATTGCAAAAGTAAAATGCAGAAAGTTGCAGACCGCATTTGTAGGTGATTGCAGGAGCAATGGATGGGGTGAATGTAGGTCTTAATTTGCCGCATCCGTTGCTTTTACAGGGGGGTGGGGGAGTAGCCCCAAGAACTGTTTGCAACAAACTACATACATGATATTTTGCAACAACCTACATTTTGCCTCTGCAAAAAACATATGCCAAAAAGGTTGGTCAGTTAACCATGCAGGTTGACTGGCTCAAAAAAATCTGAAGAAATTTGCGGACCTGACTACGAGAGTAAATTTAGTCCCAAACCTTTTGACGACTAAGGAATTACCCGTTTCTGTCGGAGCAAAGCTGCTTGATATCAACCGTACAAGCATTTACTACAAGGGGACGCCTGTATCAGAAGCCGAACTTGCCTGCAAAGAGATTATTGATCATCTTCATACCGATAACTCGGCATGGGGTGCAAGACAGATGTCCGCACAACCGAAAGCACGTGGTTATCATGTCGGTCGACGTAAGACCAGACGTTACATGAATGAAATGGATATTTATCCAATCTATCCGAAGATGAATCTTTCCAAACGGATGCAACAGGCTAAGGTATGTCCTTATCTCCTTAGAAATGCCGTCATAGACAAGCCAAATCAGGCATGGTCTATTGATATTACATATATTCCAATCAAACGCGGCTTTTTATATCTGACAGCTGTTATCGACTGGCACAGCCGCTGTATTGTCGGCTGGGAAGTTGATGATACGCTTGATACCAGAATGGTCATCAATGCTTTGAAAAAAGCATTTAAGGTAGCCAAACCACAGATACTGAATTCTGACCAGTGATGTCAGTTTACCAGTCAGCAATACATTGATTTCGTAAAAGAAAACGGCATCCGCCAAAGCATGGATGGAAAAATCCGCTGGGCGGACAATATCATGATTGAGCGCTGGTTTCGAAGCTTCAAGTATGAGGAAGCCTATCTGACACAATATAATAATATCAAGGAAGTCAGAGCTGCCATCGGACAGTATATTCATACTTACAACTTTGAGCGGCGTCATTCCGCACTTGACTATCAGACACCGGCTGAATGCTACTATCCAGCAATGCTGCTGCCATATGTAGCTTAGCATAAATGGTTCAGGGGAGAGTTACACTATCCTCCCTGTGTTCCCTTGTAACTTATCCACAATATCAGTTCATTATAAAAATCTTAGATTTTTGTCTTGAAACTGAGCCACTATAGAGTTTGAATAATATTCGTTGTAGAATCCCACATCAATCCCCGCGAATTTGTAATTTACATTTTCCATGGGAACTGATCTAAGAACTACTTAGAAAACTAAATAAGAAATAAAAAATGAGACCTTGCGTTGAAAAATGCAGGGTCTTTTTGTATATGAAAATTTAATTGTTTATCAACAAAAAACCTTGTGTTTATGCGGAAAATCCGTCCTTGAAGTAAATTGAAATGGTCGCGAAAACCTGGATTATAATACCGAAAAAAGAGAGAAAGAAATGATTTCTCGAATGAAATTTTGGTGTGTTTGTCACTACGGTGTCAGGAGAAATCCTGGCATCTTTTTTTATGTCTTTTTTCACTTCAAAAAATAATTTCAAAAAATTTCTAAAATCATGTCCGATTTTGTCGCTCCCAATACAGAGTATATGGAAGGCAAATTGAAAATCCTCTGATTTCCAAAAATCACAAACGTAAAAGAGGTTCAGACAGTTCTTCCGATGGCACCTTGACAATTGAAGGAGCTGATTGAGGAACTCTTAAAGACTGTTGCGGAGTATTCACAGTTGAATCGTGAAGAATTTTTGGAGACAGTAAAAAAGGCACAGACTTCACAGCAGTCCAGTGAGATCACAAGATTGAAAAACAGATTAGCAGAACCAAAGTATGCAGAGCTGTGCAGAAGATTTCTGGCGGATTCGGAAGATTTTTGCGAGGAAAATCTGAAACAGGCCGGGATGACACTTCGGTTTGAAAATGTAGATTTTGAAGAGTGTGTGTCGAAAGTCTGTAAATACATAGACAGAGTTATGTTGGACACTATAGGATAAAAAAACTTTTTTAATAAAAAAGCCTTGATTTTTGGGCTTTTTTTAGTGTCGAAGAAAAAGTTGGCACAGTTCTTGCAGTATATAAGGGCAGAAAGAAAAGAAAGAGAGGAAGAAAAAATTGAAAAAATTTTTATTCGCAACACATGGAACTTTGGCAGCAGGGGCGAAGAGTACATTAGAATTACTCGTAGGAAACGTTGCAGATATTACTTGTTTGACTGCATATGTAAATCCGGATGACAATGTGGATGAACAACTGAAAGCATATTTTTCAGAAATTAGTGATGAAGATCAGGTAATCGTATGTACAGATCTGATGGGTGGAAGTGTTAATCAGAAAATCGTTCCGTACGCACAGAAAAAAAATGTATTTCTGATAGCAGGATTCAATCTGCCGCTGCTTCTGGAACTGGCAATGAACGAGGATAAAGTCACAGAGGAAGAATTGTTGGATTCTATAGAAGAGTCCAGAAAAAATATGATGCTCGTTCGGGTAGAAGTAACGGACAGCGGAACTAAGGAAGAAGAGGAAGAATTCTTAGCATAACAAAAAGAAAAGGAGAGAAAAAAGATGATTGTATGTTTAAGAGTAGATGAGAGATTAATTCATGGACAGGTTGCAATGACATGGACAAAGGAACTGAAACTGAATGGACTGGTAGTTGCAAGTGATGAGGCTGCATCAAATGAGATTCAGAAAATGACATTAAAGATGGCAGTGCCGGAAGGAATCAAATGTATCATCAAGTCGGTAGAAGATGTGACAACGATTTTGGATGATCCACGTTCAGAGTCTATGCGTCTGATGGTACTTGTACCGACGGTAAAAGATGCGGTTACATTGTGTAAACGTTACAAAAATATTGAAATGGTAAATATCGGAAATGCCGGTAAAATGACATCCGGAGAAAAGAAAATCTTATCAAAAGAAGTTATGTTGACAGCAGACGAACTGGAAGCACTGAAAGAACTGACAGAGCTTTACCCGGACACATTTTTCCAGGGAACACCGGCAATGGAAAAGAAAATGGCATCTGCAATATTAAAGGGATGTTGATTAAAATAAGATAGAGGAGAATGAGATTATGATGTTAGATGCATTTTTTGTAGCACTCGCTGTTTTTGTGGGAGTTGCAGGACATGAACTTTTGGGAATGGCAATGTTGAGCAGACCGATCGTAGTGGCACCGCTGGCAGGACTGCTTTTGGGAGATGTGCAGACAGGACTTATTGTAGGTGCATCGTTGGAGTCGATTTTTATGGGAGTTGTAAACATCGGAATATCCAGTACAGCAGAACCGGCACTTGCAGCCGGACTTGCAACTGCTTTTGCAATTAATCTCGGAGGAAATGTCGGAACCATTATTCCAATCGTTTTCCCATTGGCAGTGCTTGGATTACAGTTAATGAACTTTATTTTCTCTTTTGTGATTGGTCCATGCGCACCGAAATTTGAAGAACTTGCAAAAGAAGGAAAAGATAAAGAAATTACAATACTTCATTTTGGTTTATGGTTCGTACATTATGCGTTATATGCATTGATTCCGTTTTTTGCAGTATTGTTTGGTTCGGATGCTGTTCAGCGTATTCTGGAAATGATACCGGATGTAATTATGAACGGTCTGACGGTAGCGGGAAATATGCTTCCTGCAGTTGGTATGGCAATGCTTCTGCAGATGCTCTGGGATAATAAGATTGCAATCTATTTCCTACTGGGATTTATTCTCGTAGCATATTTGGATCTTCCACTGATCGCAATTGCAGTATTGGGAACAATTATTGCGGTTGTGACAGCACAGCGTGATATGCAGTTAAAGAACAATCAGGCGGCACCGGTGGCAGCGGTAGAAAAAATGAGTGAAGAGGAGGACTTTTTCGCATGAAATTAATGAATAATGTCAGTAAGGAAGAGAAAAAATTAATAAGAAAAATGTTCTGGAGATCCGGAGCAATGTATGCATCAGTAAATCCGGTTACCATGGGAGGAGGTGGTTTCTGCTATTCCATGATTCCGTTTATCAATCATTTTTATAAAGATAACGAAGAAAAAAGAAGAGAAGCATTGGTACGTCATGTGAAATATTTCAGTACGACAATTCCGATGGCATCTTTTGTAATGGGAATTGCAGGCTCCATGGAAAAAGAGAACAGTGAAAAACCAGATTTTGACGCAGGATCCATTAACTCAATCAAGCTGAGTCTGATGGGACCGCTGGCCGGAATCGGCGATTCCTTATTCTGGGGCGTATGGCGTGTTGTTGCAGCCGGACTTGCAATTGGACTTGCCAATGCAGGAAACGTGCTTGCACCATTGATTTTCCTTCTTGCATTTAATATTCCGAACTATCTGTGCCGTTACTATGGAGCGTTTTTAGGATATTCTCTTGGCGCAAAATACATAGAAAAGATTTATTCTAACGGAATGATGGAGATTCTGACGAAGGCAGCGGGCATTGTCGGACTGATCATGGTCGGAGCGATGACGAGTAAAACGGTTCTGTTTAAGACAATTCTTGATTTTACGATGAAAGGAAAATCCGTAATGGATGTACAGTCTTCTCTTGACAGTATTTTTATCGGAATTGTACCGCTTTTGCTTACATTTGGATGTTTTAAACTGTTAAAGAAGAAAGTAAATATCATTGTTTTGATCTTTGGAATTGTTGCATTGGGAATTATATTATCCGTTCTCGGAATCTGCTAAGGCAGGAGGAAAAGTTATGACAGGAAATCGTATCAGAGACAGTAAAAGAAATCCGTTTTTTCAGGTAAAAGTAAAAGACGGGAAATACAGCACGGAAAATCAGGTGAGTTATTATGGAAAAAAACTACCGGATGATACATTTTCCTTTGATATTTCCAATCAGAAAGTACAGGCGAATCTGGATGAATTCGGAACGATAAGACATATTACATTTTTTCACGGAAATTATCTGATGGAAAGTAAGCCGGGGGTGTGGGTGGCAAAGGATTTTGTGCAGGAACATCAGTTGTCTATTTCTGTAAAATGGAATGGACAGACAGAAAAATTATGTGAACATACAAAATATGTGGAGACGGATCTGGCAGAAAATCTGTTTCCACGCTGCAGGCATTATTTTCCGTGGGGAGAAGTCACGATTCTTGCCACAGCACCGATTACAGCAAAAGGAGAACGGCTGAGTTGTCTTCTTTATGAAGTAACGGTAAAAAATAAAGGCAGAGAGGCGGCAGAGATGACGGTCTGTCTCCCTGCTTTGTATGAAAAGAAATATTCGGATACAAGAAATGTGTTGATGATAACAGCGGAGAGTGGAACGTATCAGGATGTTTCCTTTACACTGCAGCCAATGGAGCAGAAACGGGTTTCACTTCTGTTTGGAGATCCGAACCGGTATCAGGATATAGAAATGTTTTTAAGTAAAGATACGGATTTCTGGATGGAACAGACGTTACAGTATTTCCAGTCATTGACAGGAGAACTGAAGATGGAAGAAGATGCGATGGCAGGAATGCTTTTGCAGAGAGCATACCAGCAGGCGTTTGGTGCGTTTGCAATGTCAGGCGAGAATGAAATTCTGGGTTCCAACTGGGGAACGTATCCGGTCACACCACATGTATGGAATAAAGACATGTACTACTCCAGTCTGCCGTTTACACTGACAGAGCCAGAACTTTGTAAAAAATGTATTCTCTGGTTTGCAAAATATGGAATCAAATATAAAGGAACTAAATTCGAAGGCGGCGTCTTTCATTCATTGAGCAATTCGTTGTCTGTGATCATGCTTTCCGGTGCATATTATGAGTATTTCGGTGAGAAAGAATTTTTCCAACAGCATCCAAAGCTCTATAAGAAAATGAAAGCAATTCTTCAGACGGTTCTTGAAAGCCGTGAGGAAAATGAGCCTTATCTGTATCGTACAACGTGGATTTCCGATGCGTATGCACTGGGAAAGTATCATACAGGAACCAATCTCTGTGTGTACCGCAGTTTTATGGCATTAGCAAGAATTGCGGAAGAAGTTTTCGGAGAGAAAAGTTATGCGGAAATGTTGAGAAGTGAAACAGGAAAGACAAGAAAAGATATCGAACGGTATATGACTGTGAAGGGGCTCTTTGGAACACAGTATCTGGAAGGAATCAGTGGAATCGCAGAGGAAAAGAAGGAATGTGATTCTGCAGAAAAGTATCAGAAAGAGATGTTGGACCAGGGGCTTCAGTTTATAACAGATGTGAACCATGACGGAGAAATTTGTCTCAGAATGCATGATGGGGAAGAATCGGATACAACCCTGATGAAATACTACAAATATCAAAGTGAAGAGCAGGATACTTTGAAGCAGTATGGTCAGTTTACAGGAAGCAGAGAAAATCCTACTTACAGTGAACTGAGCAGAGGAATCAAGTGGGGAAATCAGTCCGGGGCAACATTTCCGGGATATATTTCGATTTTAAACGGTGCGGCAGAGAAAGAAAGCTGGTCAGGAGACGAAGGTAGATTTCGTGAGTTAGAAAGACTGATAGACCTGGATGGTTCCTGGTGGTGGTGGCCGTATAAGATCGGAGCACAGACCGGTGATGTTGTGAGAATGAACAGCTGCGGAAAATGTGGATGGGGTGCAGGAATCTTTTTTATCCTTTTTATCACGGAATTTCTCGGAATTGAATACGATGCGCCGAAGGCAGTGTTCAGAATCCATCCTAAGCGGTTTATCGGCGGATTCTACTGGAAAAATATGCGGATAGGAAATGCCCGATTTGATATTTCGGTTCGGTATGAGCATCATATGGCAGAGTTTTCTATGAAAAATAGAAGTACATTTCCGGTTTATGTAGAAATGAAAAAAAATCAAAAGAAATTAATTCACCCAAACAACGAAGAGAAATGGAGTCAGGATTATGAATTTATTAAATAATATCACAACCTTTAAGGGCGAGCGGTCAAGAGCAGTATCTCCGGAAAATCCGACGGGAGAAAAGGGAAGAGCATGCATGGAAGACAGTGCACTCGGACCGCAGAGAAAAGGAAGAGGAAGTATCCGTCTTCCAATGGGAGAAGAGACGGTTATTGCAGATATAAAAGGACCGGGAATCATTCGTCATATCTGGATGACGATTCGTGAAAATACAGAAAAGGGAAGTTTTGTTATGCGTGATGTTGTACTCAGAATCTATTGGGACAATAGCAGCACTCCGGCGGTAGAAGCTCCACTGGGAGATTTCTTCTGCAACGGATTCGGCGAACGATGTGACATTGCGTCTCTGCCGATCGTAGTAAATCCAACGGGCGGTATGAACAGCTATTTTGAAATGCCGTTTCGTGAGAGAGCAAGAATTACCATTACAAATGAACATCCGAAAGACATTACTTCATTTTTCTATACAGTAAATTATGCGGAGACAGACAGTCTGCCGGAAAACACTCTGTATTTCCACGCATACTGGAAACGGGAAAGACAAACAGAACTGGCAAAAGATTACGTGATACTGGATAAGATTAAAGGAAAAGGCTATTATGTAGGAACATTTCTTGCGTTGACTGCACTGGAAAGATATTGGTGGGGAGAGGGTGAATTTAAGTTCTATCTGGATGGAGATGAAGAATTCCCGACCGTATCCTCCACAGGTTCTGAAGACTATTTCGGAGGTGCGTGGGCATTTCATCAGAAAGATGAGCTGGGAAGACCTTCCGTTAAGAACTATTCCACACTGTTTCTAGGTTATCCGTTTTATGAGACAAAGGACAAGACACGTGTACGGTTTGAAACAGGAAAATTAAATGCAGTACATGCATTTGGCGATGACAGTCTGCCGCGCCATGGTCTGTACCGCTGGCATATTCTGGATCCAATCGCATTTTCAGAAGATATCAAAGTAACTTTGCAGCAGATTGGAAATGATGATCTGTCATTGTTTGAACGTTCGGACGATGTGGCAACAGTGGCTTATTGGTATCAGGATTCTGCAGAAGGATTTGACCGGGCATTTCCGGACAGAAGAGCACGTCTGCCGAGGTAAGAATGCCGGGAGTTACTGCTCACAGGTTAACATGTGAACAGTAATCCCCGGGACAAAAAGCCATGAGATGGAAAAGAAAAGTGTTGTAGAGAAATTCAAAATTTATTACAATAGGGGTATGAAAAAGCAGAAAAACCGGGAGGTACTTTTTATGGAAGCAAAAGACAGGGTATATCAGGCGCTGTGCAGGATGTCGAAGAGTGATTGTCAGATTACGGCGGCAGCACTTGCAGAAGAACTGAATTTAAGCCGACAGGTAGTCAGCCATTATCTGAACCGTCTTTTGGAAGAAGGCTGTGTGGAAAAGACACTTACCCGGCCGGTATGCTGGAATATCAGGAAACAACAGAGAGAGAACGTGCAGGGTTCCGTCAGTGAAGAAAGAAAAGAAATAGAAGAAGTGCTGCCGGAAGTACGCCGGGAAGATGTCTTTGATGCAATGATCGGTGCTGACGGCAGCCAGAAAAATGTAATTGAAAGATGCAAAGCGGCGGTGTCATATCCGCCGGACGGACTGCCGATATTGATTACAGGAGAAAGTGGAGTCGGAAAAAGCTTTCTGGCAAGACTGATCCATCAATATGCAATTTCCAGAGCCGTTATCAGGGAGAGTGCTCCGTTGGTAGTGCTGAATTGTGCAGATTATGCGAACAATCCAGAACTATTGTCGGCAGCACTTTTAGGGTATAAAAAGGGAAGCTTTACCGGAGCGGATACAGATAAAGAGGGGCTTTTGCAGGAAGCAGACGGCGGTTATCTCTTTCTGGACGAGGTTCACCGGTTGTCTTATGAAAACCAGGAAAAGCTTTTTGTTTTCATGGACACAGGAAGATATCGGCCGCTTGGTGACAAAAACTGGAAAGCAGCGAAGGTAAGGTTTATTTTTGCGACGACGGAGGTACCGGAAAAAGTCCTTCTGGAAACATTTCGCCGTAGAATTACCGTGCAGACTTCAATCGGAAGTATTGCAGAAAGGCCGCTGATGGAACGGCTTCAGTTGATTTATCGGTTTTATCAGAAAGAAGCGGTAAAGATCAACAAGGATATATTGATTGAAAAGGATGCGATGCAGTATCTGTGTTTTTCAAAGTTACCCGGAAATATCGGAAAACTGGAAAATCTTGTGCAGGTAAGCTGTGCGGAAGCATATTTTTGGCAGCAGGAGAAGGAACTGTTGAAAATCTCTTCAAGAGAGCTGCAGAATGAGTCACCGGACAAGGACGATTCCTTGGAAGAAATTGTCTGCCCGATGAAAGTTTTGTGCAGTCAGGAATGTGAATCTGCGTATGAAGCATGTGTCACGGAGCATACTGTGAATGTTTCAACACTTTGGGAAGAGGTAGTGAAGGCATCCTGGGATGAGACCGATATGTTATATCTGCGGTATAAACATCAGATGAAGACTTGGGAAAAATACGTCACGGTGAGTTCTTCGGTGTTTGAAAATACGGCAAAGAAGATGTTTGAAAGTAGCTGCAGATTGGTGCTGAAACGCTATGGAATCCGTGTAACAGACCAATGTCTGAAGGAACTGTACCTGAGTTATAAGATGTTCTCGCAAATGGAATTGGATGCAGAGATGGAGTGGAAATTGTCTGTTTATTTTGAACAGGCTCTTTCAAGGGCACATTATATTGCAAAACGCCTTTTTGAGAAAGCGGCATCGTTGGAACAAGGCTGTGGAAAGCATGTTCTGTTTTTGTTTACACTTGCTTTGCATGAATATGTTGCAGAGTGTGTTGAACTGGCAGGTCTGATTGCTGCGCACGGAGATACCACGGCAAGCAGTATTGCAAAAGTGGTGAACCAGGCATGTGAAACCTTTGTGTTTGAAGCAATTGATATGCCGATGGATTCTTCTTTTGATGCGACGATCGAGAAAGTAAAGAGTTATCTGGAAGATATCCCGGGGGGAAGAGGACTGATTCTGCTGGTAGATACAGGTTCTCTCAGCAGAATGTATACATTGATCAAAAACAGTCTGTCAGGGGATCTGATGATTATCAATAATGTTTCCACGGCAATTGCACTCGATATCGGAATTAAAATGCTGGGACATAGTTCCTTTACGGAAATTACACAGAGTACAAAGAAACTCTGTAGTTTTGATGTACAGTTTTTTGAAGGCCTTTCACAAGGAAAAAATATTGTCATATCCTGTATGTCCGGAGTGGGAATTGCGGAGAAGATTCAGGAAATGATGAAAAGCGTGTTCGGAGACTGTGGGCTTGATTTTATTACGATGGATTATAAGAAACTGATTCGGGTTTTGGATGAAAATGATGAAAAATCCTTTGAGCAGACACTGTTGATTTTGACGACTTCTTCACTTTCAGAAGGAGTAAAAACTCCATGGCTGAGTATGTATGACGTGTTGGATGGAAGTGGAGAACAGGTGCTGTGGGATTCTTTAAAGACAGTGATCAATCCGGAGCGGTTTGAAGTGCTCAAAAGAGAATTTGTAAAGTTTTTCTCAATGGAAGGTATCGTAAGCCGTCTGCAGTTTTTGAACCCTGCGGTTGTAGTTCAGGAAGTAGAACTGATTTTGATGCGGTATGAACAGTATTATACATTGGAAATGTCGGGGTATGTGAGACTAAATTTGTATATGCACATTGCATTTATGTTTGAACGTCTGATGATCGCACAGGATGATTATGAGGAAGAACAACGGGAATTATCTGAGCAAGAGCAGGAGTTCTATCGGATTTCACGGATTGTATTTGCAGAAGCAGAAAAAAAATACAGAATCAGACTGGATGAATATGAATTGTCGATGCTATACGAATTGTTTAAAAGACTGATTAAGTAGCAAAGAGGAAATTCGATGGGACTGGAACTGAAGGTTGAGCAGAAACAAAGGGTATATCAGAAGCAGATTGAGCAGGCACGCATCCTGCAAATGAATGCACAGGAACTCGCTGTGTGTATTCAGGAGGCAGCATTGGAGAATCCGTTGATTGAACTGGAAGAAATGATGGATGTGCCGATAGAAGAACTGGTGAAGAAGGATGTGCGAGAAACTGATGAAGCAGAGGTATCGGAGGATACCGACTGGAGATATACCGGCGGGCATCAGTCGCCAGAAGACTGGTGGACTCCACAGGGAGGAAAATCGGAAAGTCTTGTTGATATGATACATCAACAGCTGCTGACGATGTCAATTGGGGAAAAAGAAAAGGAAATTGTGGAAAAGTTGGCGGGAGCGTTGGACAGCAGAGGATATCTGGAGATTCCGGTGAAAAAACTGGCAAAATATATACCATGTTCGGTGCAGGAACTTCGGAGTGCATTAGAGATACTCAAATCATTGGAACCGGCAGGAATCGGCGCGGCAGATTTGAAGGAATGTCTGATTCTGCAGTTGAGACGGCAGAAAGACTCCCGGCTTGCGGTTACATTGGTCAAAAATTATCTGGAAGACTTGCCGAAGCATAGAATTTCAGCAATTGCAAAGGAACTGGGAGAGAACGAGGCTGCGGTAAAAGATGCATTTGCCAGAATCAGAACCTTGAACCCAAAACCGGGAAGTATTTTCGGGGAAGGAACAACGGTGCTCTATGTGATACCAGATATTATTGTGTCGGAAGAACATGGAGAATACACAGCGGCATTGAACGAGGATGTGTACCGGAAACTGCGGCTGAATGAATCCTATGTGAAGCTGAAGGATTCTGAGGAATCAGAGGTAAGAGAATATATTATTCAAAAACAGGCGCAGGCAAAGTGGCTGAAAACATGTATTGAACAGAGAAGTCATACACTGCTGAGAATCGCAGATATATTGATAGATTTCCAAAGGACATTTTTAGAGACGGGAAAGGATATGAAACCGCTCAGACAGAAGGACGTTGCACAGATCATGGAAGTGCATGAATCGACGGTCAGCAGGGCTGTAAAAGGAAAATATCTACAGTGTGGCAGAGGTGTCTACGCACTGTCGGATTTTATGCCGAAAGGAATGGAAGAAGTCAGCGGTGATTCTGTAAAGCAGATGCTGAAGAAATTCATTCAAAATGAAGATAAGAAAAAACCACTGAGTGATCAGAAACTGGTAAAGAAACTGGAAGAAGAGGGTGTACAAATATCAAGAAGAACAGTGGCAAAATACAGGATGCAGATGGAAATTCCAGATGCATCCGGCAGAAAAGCAGAGTGAGCTGCGAATCCGAGCTGTTGGCTGAACTGATACCATTTTTTAGGAGTTGTGACATCGGATACTGTCTCCCATGCTTATAATAGTTTCTCGGAATCTCTAGCCCGCTATTTATCTAACTTCTGAGATTCCTTTTTTATTTTTTTCCGTTACTATTCACAGTTGATTATAAATAAGGACACCAACAAATGCAATTGAAATTCGTATTGAAGATTCAAGAGTTGCTCCTGTAATCTCATTTGTAGGTGTATACTAAAATAGAACAAGAAATTTTTAACGAACGAATCCCAAAAATCTTTTTTGGGATTTGTTTGGAAAGGAAAGAGTACCACAGAGGAGCTTACAGCATGGAGGCAACCGGAGCAGAAAAAGGAATGTTTTCAGAAGAAGAACAGTTTTATGCGTATACGGAGCAGTCAGAGGAGTCGGAGGTATCGACAGCTGGCAAAGTGATGTGGAAGACGAATATCATATCAGTGCGGAAGAAGACATCAGATATTCATTTACCATTTGTTAGTTGCAATGAAGATACACAGGATGTATCGATAAATATTGAACTAGAGGAGTAAAAAATATAGAGCAGCTCAAGATTAGTGAATAGTTTTTCATATGATGTTTGTGTTTGCATAATTTGTTCTTACAACAACTATTTTCACATCTAAAAGAAATAGAGGATAATAAAGTAAGAGAGGTTCATGATGTTAAATGTCATGGACCGCTCTTTCTTTAGGGGAAAATTATAAATGTTTCAAATAATTTTCTACATTCTGATACTCAACGCCATTTTCCATGACGGAATCTTCACCACGATAGAGCACACATCGCTTGGTAATCTGACCAAATCTATGACTTGTTTGATTCAGTTTTTCTTCGTCAACTAAGAAGCGAGCTTGCATTGGAACAATTTTCGAGCTGTGTTTTATTTCGTAGCATTCACATGTATTGAGTTTAGCATCGTAAATTACCATATCGTATTCGCCGACAGCAAATTGCAATTTGAAAACACGTTGATGTCTTTTAGTCGATTTGAATGTTTCTAAAAGTACGATGTCTTCCATCATACGACCACGCACTTCTTCCAAAATACGTTCAGAAACTAACATTTTTTCGTGCTCGCTCAATGTAGAGAATAATTCATCTTTTGTCAAAGAATGAACCAATGCCTGTGCCTGGCAATAACGCATGCCTGGTTGCGTGAATAAAATATTCTCTAGTGGTTCAGCACTTGGAATTACCGTTTCTCGTGGAACGTCAACAATCAGGTCAAGTGCTTTCAAATATTCTTTGATTTCCTCTATGTGAGCATTTGTAATACCAATAGATTGTTCTTCTTTGTTGCGAATCTCCAACATATCCATTAATCGTTTGGTTACTGCTTCTGTATCGATTTTATCCAAAATATCTGTACGCTGTTCTGGATTACGATCTCTTCGCAAAACATCAGCAGCTGAACCCAAATCATGAGATTTGAATTTGTCGGTCAGAATACGAATAAGGAAACGATGATTCATATCCTCAATGATTCGATTGATAGCACCTGTTAGTTCACCTGCCTCATAGAGTGATTGGAGATGACGGAAATATCCTCCATCTTGACAACAACTCAGGGAGTGCTGGATATTTTTACAGATTGCGGTATCGATATAACGCCGTGTGGATTCGTCATCACGGAACGAAGCATCCTCTGCAATAACGTCTTTATCATCAAAATCTAGTTCTCCTGCACGAAGTGTGCCGCCATAGCGAATGTACTCGTCAATACTGTCGATACCGAGTAAACGACTATGTTCACGGAATGGAATAAAGGTAGTGTGAATCGTAACAGCTCGATCATAAAGTTCCTGATGAAGCGCAAACCAAAAGCCAAGAGAATCTGTTCCGGATAAAACAATTTTCATACCTTGTGCAGCGTAGATATCAGAGAATAGTGCTGCTGAATCAATAAAGTCGGGCATTAGGGTTACTTCGTCAATAAAAACATATTCATATCCCAGATCAAGGAGTTTGCCCAAATCACGATTCATCGCTGCCATGGTATCGCTCCCTTTCGCTTTGATGTATGCTGATTTTGCGGACTGTGATGGAGTCATTCCTAAAACAGCCTGACGCAGCATTGTTGTCTTTCCTGTTCGTCGCAGACCAAATACCAAGCATACACGATCTGTTTCCTCACTGTTTAAATATGCCTGTAACTGTCTGAAACAATCACGTTTTCCCCAGTTTTTTACACCTTTTGTCAGTGCCAGAAGACGTTCTCCGATAATGACAGAAGTTTCAAAATCTGTAGATTTAGATGGATCAATAGAACTGTGTTGTTTCAGTTCTTTCAATTCTTCTTGAAGCTGTTTGCGCCTTTCAACACCTGCAAAAACTTCTTCGCGTTCGTTCTTTTTAATGTACTTGCTTTTGCTTTTTCCATTCTCTGTCCATTGCAGATAAGGCTGCTCTTTGCCGTAAATTTTCTTCATGTTGATAGAACCTTGTGGTAAGGATGCTATTTCGTTTTCTAATTCATAAATTCGTTTGTAGATATCCATAATATCACCCCGTTTCTTACAATCTATTATAACCCATTTTAAGAAAAATATCAATGGGTTATAATGGGTTATAACGTTGAAAAATGTGGAAGTGAAACGATCACTTTCGTTGGCTATTCTTGATTACACTTCACAAATCATCTTCCGATAATCTCTCGGAGACATTTTATAAGTATTTAGAAATGTGCGATTGAAAGTTCTCAGACTTCCAAACCCGGCACTGTGGCAGATATCCGTAATGCTACGGTCGGAATGTTGAAGCAGATTACAAGAATAATCCAAACGGATATTGTTTAAGTAAGTATTAAAATTGCAATGGAAAGTAGAAGAGAAGACTCTAGAAAGCGCATAAGGACTGTAGCCCAGATCTTCTGCCATCTGTGTTAACGAAAAATCTTCTCTAAAATGAGCAGCCATATAGGCAACGCTTCGATAAATAATGTCATCGCTGCCTACGGAATTCTTTTCTACCATTTCAAAACAAGGAAGAGTTCTTGCTAAAATCATCTGTGTATAGACCAGCCAAAGAACCTCGCGATGTGGTGTGTCAGGGGCAAGATTCTGCAAAGTACGAAGAAATCCACCAGAGAGTGATGGGGCGCCAATAAATAAACAGCGTGACAAGTATCGGAATCAAACACTTGATAATGGTGAATCAATTCAGGAAATACAATAGCGAAAAGTTGGAAAGGATATGCATGGAGCTTTTCTGAAAAAAACTTTGGAGAAAGAAAAGATAGGTGTTTTAAACTTGATTGAGGATGAGCACTATTTTACCACGTTAGCATTTGTTGCAATTGATGAAAATGGTGAGCGAGAGTTTTCTTTTTCAAGAAAACCAGGTGCAGATACCAAATTACAGGCGGATGAATTGAATTTGGAGTTATTACAGAACTGTAAAATTTTTCACTTTGGTTCCTTATCTTTGACAGCACAGCCTGCACATGAGGCAACAGTAACAGCAGTCTCACATGCGAAAGCAGAAGGGGCATTGATTTCTTACGATCCGAATTATCGAGCTTCTCTTTGGAGCAGCGAAGATGTTGCTATAGAAACAATGAAATCGATGATTTGTTATGCAGATGTGATGAAGATATCAGATGAAGAAAGTTTGCTTCTGACTGGAGAAAAAACTTATGAAGCTGCAGCAGATCAATTCTTACAGATGGGACCGAAGTTAGTTGCTGTTACGCTTGGTAGCGAAGGCGTTTTAATAGCATTTGGAGAACGAAAAGAACGTATTGCAGGATTTCAAGTGAAGTCAGTAGATACTACAGGTGCAGGAGATTCTTTTTGGGGTGGTTTTTTGAGTGCTTACTTGGAATTTAGAAAACCTGTTGAGGAACTATCTTGGAAAGAAATAAAATATTGTGCAGAATACGGAAATGCTACGGCGGCACTTTGTGTGCAGAAACGAGGTGGTATCCCAGCTATTCCGAAAAAAGAAGAAGTAAGTCGAATGATTCGGCGTTAAAATAATGATGATAAACGCCCATCTTTGACAGTTGTAAGGTAACAAAACGGCTACAAACCCAGTAAATGGGTATTGTGGCCGTTTTTCTTTTTGCATCGATATGTACTATATTATTCTTACTTTGATTTTATCTGTTTTGTATTCTTGATGAGGGTTCGCATATCTGATTTACTAATGAATTCATTATCCGTTCTAAAATCAAATATTTTATGTAAGGCATCGGTTAGTTCGGTTCTTGTATAAGAGGGTATATATCCGCTCGCTGTGTTCAGTAGAGTCATTTGCATAGAGCGTAATGTTTCCAATATCTGGTCTGCTGTACAAAAATTGTTGTCTATGATTATGAAGGCAATCAGCTTTTGAAACTAGGTGGAGATGACATATTCGGTGTCAGCTATCCATGGCTGGAAGACATGCAGCTTTTAGATGACGGCTCTCTGTTAATTATGGTGACACAGGAACGAGACGACGGATCAGCAAATGAATTAATGTTTTTTTGTTGACTGCATTTTCAGACATATGGGACTTGTGGAGGAATTTGGAAAATTTGCATTTTGCATTTAAAAGATATAAAATGAATGTCTACGGAAAGAAAATAAGCGAATTTATGAAGGAGTTAGCGAATGTCAAAAGATGAATATTTAATTACAGATGCGCCTCTTAAAGCGCTGACTGTTTTTGCAATGCCTATGATTCTGGGCAGTTTCTTTCAACAAGTATATAATATGGCTGATTCCATTATCGTCGGTCAGTTTGTGGGATCCTCTGCACTTGCGGCAGTTGGAGCCTGTGCCGCTTTGACCAATGTTTTCATCTGTGTGGCTTTGGGAGCCGGTGTAGGAGCAGGTGTACTTGTGAGCCGCTATTTTGGAGCTCAGAATTATAGCAAAATGAAAACAATTGTGTCAACATCGTTGATCAGTTTTCTGATTCTGAGTATACTTCTGGGGGTTTTTGGCTTTGTTTTTTCTCATTTTATGATGAGTTTATTACAAACACCTGCTGACATACTGGATGAAGCGGTACTGTATCTGCGTGTTTATTTTGTGGGATTTCCCTTTCTGTTTATGTACAATATCCTTTCAACGATGTTCAATTCCATCGGTGAATCGAAGATTCCGTTGGGCCTTTTGATATTTTCTTCTGTTTTGAATATTGTTATGGATCTTTGGATGGTGGCAGGTTTAGGGCTGGGTGTGTTCGGTGCCGCCCTTGCAACTCTCATTGCGCAGGGGATTTCCGCAGTGTTTTCGCTTTTGATTTTCTTTAACCGGATGCGTCGATATAAAAGCCGCTTTAACTGGTTTGACAGGCAGGAGTTACATTCCATGCTTCGTATTGCAGTACCATCGGTTCTTCAGCAATCCACAGTGTCAATTGGTATGATGATCGTACAGGCGGTTGTAAATCCCTTCGGTACACAGGCGCTGGCAGGTTATGCGGCAACCATGAGAGTAGAGAATGTTTTTTCACTGATATTTGTATCCATTGGAAATGCGGTTTCGCCCTATGTTTCCCAGAATCTTGGAGCAAAGAAAATTGAACGTATCAAAAAAGGATATCATGCTGCACTGGTGTTGGACCTGTGTTTCGCAGTCCTTGCTTTCATAGTCATTGAAACACTGCACACCCCAATTTCTTCCTTATTCCTTGGAAAAGATGGAACCGCTCTGGCATATCAGGTGTCCGGGGATTATATGAAATGGCTGGGATATTTCTTTATTTTTATGGGTATTAAGATGGCAACAGATGGAGTTCTTCGTGGACTTGGAATTATGCGGCCGTTTCTCATTGCCAATATGGTAAACCTTGCCATTCGGCTGTCAG